>Ga0209935_1002629_pt1 | contig 21132 bp, 33 predicted proteins | sample ThiBio_1000_plan_2_FD_183958 | JGI IMG/M metagenome (GOLD analysis project Ga0209935, IMG submission 183958) | Wastewater bioreactor microbial communities from Cape Town, South Africa - Thiocy_cont_1000_plan (SPAdes) | ecosystem: Engineered > Bioreactor > Thiocyanate-remediating >...
GCACAAGAGACCTGCCTGTTTTGGGTGTCGCACGCGCTGCTTCTTCCCTGTCGGTGTCTCCCTCCCGCTCCTTCATCCGTCTCTCTTGCTCTCTCTCTCTCTCTCTCTCTCTCTCTCTCTCTCTCTCGTTGATGATGATCGAACGAGCCGCGTAGAGGAACCTACGGTACTTACAATGCGTCCTGGACCCAAAGATATCTCGCGTGAGGTGCGGTGCGGGCCACAATCTCCACGCGGTTCCGTTCCTTTCGGCGATTCGTGGGTGCGCTCGACCAAGCGCACGGTGCGCCACTCGTCACGTTTATTAAGACAGCCGGGCAGCCCCTTCTCTTTGACCATCCCTCCTGTGTGCCTTTTGTGCTCTCACTCAATCTTTGCGTGCACGCCAGTTTGTTTGCAATGGGAGGTGTTATATCCGCTGTCGTTTGCATCGCTGCTGCGGTACTGCCAATGCTTCGAGGTCGGCCAAAGCAGCCGCCGCCTCAAATCGTGAGCCCTACTCCTTATTCAACTCTTAGTCAGGAGGAGATGATTGCTCAAGCTCGAGCGAAGCACAACATCGATGTGGTCAACAACTACAATTTTGCAGTGTGTGGACAGACTGGATCCGGGAAGTCGACCCTCATCAACGCCATTCGAGGCCTTCCTGACGGCCACCCTGATGCTGCCCCAGTCGACGAGATCGAGTGCACAGCCGCCATCAAGTCTTACCCAATGCCCGACATGCCTCATGTGCTCTTGTGGGACATGCCCGGAGCAGGCACTGCCGCCCATCCAGCCGAGACATACTTTCACGACAAGACGCTGTATGCCTTCGACTTCTTGATCGTCGTGACAGCCGAGCGATTCACCGAGGCCGAGCTCGACATCGGCAAGAAGGCGTCGGAATGGGGAGTTCCGATCGTGTTCGTGCGACAGAAGTTCGACATCTCGTTCGCCTCGCTCCGTCGTCGATCTCGCGAGCCGACGGATGATGAGCTGAAGGCCCAACTCCGCCAGACCATCACCTCAAACATTCAACGACAGCTAGCCTCGCGTGATCTAACAGATCGCAAGATTTACATTGTGAGCGCCCTTGCGATGCGAGGCGAGGAAGGAGCACCGACGATGGACGAGGCTCAGCTGGTCGCAGATATCGGCACGACGGCTGCCGAGCGGCGTCGAAGGTAGATTGTTAGCCTCACTTGGTGCCGACGAACAATAGCACGACTCGAATAAATTACACACAACAACATCTATTAGTAGGGAGCTCGCTCTTGGTAAGGCCCGCAACAATACCGATGGGGTCTCCGAACAGTGCCCAAGAAGCTCGCACCGTGCGACCGCCAGCTGTTCGGCGATTGAGGGACTGGGTGCGGCTTGCTATCGCACCGTGCGCTCCGGCCGATCTCTTATGGGCACTCATCAGCTCTTCGCTCGTCTCTCTCTCTCTCTCTCTCTCTCTCTCTCTCTCTCTCTAGCCGCGCTGTTGCATTCCCAGTTGGCTATTCGTAAAGTAATGGGAGGTTGTGGACGTGGCCATCACGGTCATCACGGCCATCATCACGGTCACGGCCATCATCACGGTCACGGCCATCATCACGGTCGCGGTCGCCACTGCCATAGACATGGCCATGGCCACCATCAAAGCCGCCAGGAGAGGATTGCTCAAGCCCGAGCGCAACTCGGCATTGATACCGTCAACAACTACAGCTTTGCAGTGTGTGGACAGACTGGATCCGGGAAGTCGACCCTCATCAACGCCATTCGAGGCCTTCCTGACGGCCACCCTGATGCTGCTCCAGTCGACGAGATCGAGTGCACAGCCGCCATCAAGTCTTACCCAATGCCCGACATGCCTCATGTGCTCTTGTGGGACATGCCCGGAGCAGGCACTGCCGCCCATCCAGCCGAGACATACTTTCACGACAAGACGCTGTATGCCTTCGACTTCTTGATCGTCGTGACAGCCGAGCGATTCACCGAGGCCGAGCTCGACATCGGCAAGAAGGCGTCGGAATGGGGAGTTCCGATCGTGTTCGTGCGACAGAAGTTCGACATCTCGTTCGCCTCGCTCCGTCGTCGATCTCGCGAGCCGACGGATGATGAGCTGAAGGCCCAACTCCGCCAGACCATCACCTCAAACATTCAACGACAGCTAGCCTCGCGTGATCTAACAGATCGCAAGATTTACATTGTGAGCGCCCTTGCGATGCGAGGCGAGGAAGGAGCACCGACGATGGACGAGGCTCAGCTGGTCGCAGATATCGGCACGACGGCTGCCGAGCGGCGTCGAAGGTAGATTGTTGGCCTCGACGCGGACTTGCAAGTTGTACACAAACATGAGGATGTTGCCCATATAGTCATTATTATTGTGTCTCCAACATTGTGAGATTTGATTGATAAGACGTACAGTTCGGGGGGAGTGGGCTGCTGTTCTTTACTGCTGTTGCTGGCCGCGTTGCATCGTCTCAATGGCGTCCGCCGCAGCCTCCACACCAACGACGACAACGACGGCGTCAACAACGGCGGCAAGTCAAAACAAACGAGAGGGGCATCGTAATGATCGTCGAAGTCGTGGGCGAGGTGGCAGGGGCGGCGGTGGCGGCGGCGGCGGCGGACGACCGCGCCAATCGCACCGAGGCCGCGGTGCCACAGCGCCTGCCTCGCGTACCTTGTCGCCATCGAGCACCGAGTACACACCGAGACAGCAGCAACAAGCGCTGCTACCATATCCTCAGCAAGCGTACTATCCTTATGCGAACCTAGTTGGCGGGCCGTTCGGAACCATGCCGGTGAGCTGGGATGGCCACTACGTCGGTCTTGGTCGGCAACCGAGGCAGCGTATCAGCGCCGCAGAGGTCAAGGCAGCGATTCGAGCAGGTAACGACATTGCGCTGCAACACTTTCTATCGATCGACCAGTCGGTGCTCGAGCTGCCACTCGATAGCTGTGCCAACTTGGCACTTCACGTGGCGGCGTTGGGTAACAACGAACGACTCGTGGAGATGTGCCTCGAGTGGGGCTCTTCTCTGGATAGTCGCAACATTGAAGGCAGCACTGCGCTGCATCTAGCTGCGACACAAGGACACTCGTCACTCGTTTCGACACTATGTGAGCTACGCGCATCCCCGAATCTCCAAGATACCTGTGGCAATACGCCGTTGAAGCTCGCGACCGTATCGGCGTTCCTCGATGTCGCCAGCGAGCTTCTGTATTACCAAGCCGATCCGAACGCCAAGGATGCTTGCGGACTCTCACCAACCAGCTGGGCCATTCTCCAAGACTGCGTACCGATGGCACGACTATTGCTCGAGTGTGGAGGGCTGGTGAGGCCTCCGAGGTCGAGGTTCGATGTACGTACTCGAGCTCGTTCCTTTGCAGTAACCACGTTGTAGATACCTCCCGTACCAACACTCCTCTGTAGGTGGTTCGGGCGAAATCGACCGAGATGGCCACGCTGATACGTACCCATCAACGTACGTGGTTGTGCCTAGAACTCCCTCAAGTCGCTATACTGTCCACAACCTGCTCACTCCCTGGTGATAACACACACAAACACCAACAACAGCATTCGCTTGGTCGCCTTCTACCCATCGGTACACGCCCATCAACCACGGTCGTTTCAAGCAGAACGTTTGGTACTTGTGCATGATCCGTGGCATGTCCGACAGCCCTGTGTCATGGCTTCCGAACGAGCTGGTATTCGAGATTTGTCAACATCTCTACGACCAATACCACGCCGACCTCAATCTATTGTATTGACATATCCTCCTGTACCAAAGAAGCACTTGCTGTCGTGTAGTGTAGTTGCAACCACCTTGCTGTACCTCTTTATGTATTCGTTGTTTACAATGACATCGTCATGACTCGGTATCAACGGAGCTCATCACTCACTCGATACCTCACCACTCCACTGCATCGTAGTAAAAAAGCACCCACATAAATATCTCCGGACCACAAAATATCTAGATTCTCTCTCTCTCTCTCTCTCTCTCTCACTCTCCATCCCTCTTCTCCTTACTCTGCCTCCACCTTGCATGCGTGCAACATAGGAGATGATGCAACCAACCAAGAAATCGTTTGTGGTCGGTCCTACGACTCCGGAGCGATCAAAGTCCGGTGGCTCACGATTGCCTCCATTACGAACTCGTCGTGGTTCGAGCAGTAAACGCGGCAGGAAGCGAGAGTCGCCGGCAACGATGCTGCAGCCAACTGCTAGTGGAGCGGGCGTTGCAAGAGAGCGTCCTTTGGTGGATACTGCCTCTCCATCCGGCGAGGGAGATGGTTGCACTGCTCGTCGTCAATACTGCAAGATCTTGGAGTTCGATCCGGATAGTGTGATCGAGGAGCTCACCCGTCGAGAGCTCGAGGAAGGTCAGTCCTTTGCACAAGCAAGCTCGAGCATGCATATGATCCTGACAGTTGTGTGCGTGTGTCCTTGGATTGATCTCGATCATGTCTGATTTAGAGGAGCGAACCGTATTCTACGATCGTTTGGACCTTGCGTTCGAGAGTGGCTTGTTGGTACGTCGAATCGAGATACACCTCGCGATAGATAGAGAGAGAACGCTCGCTTGTTCAATTGAGTTGCTTCATTTCGACGACCACGAGAGAGTGGGTAGTTAACAATAAGCGCATATTGCGTGCGTGATGTTGGAGCAGAGTACCCGCAGACGCAAGGAGATGGCCTCGCGCGAGCTCGAGACCGTCAGCATCCTCGCGCACCTTCCCCACGCGAGCGACCATCCAGCTGCATCGCCGCCGTCGCCATCTCCATCTCCACTCATCCGCGCGGCGGCAACCACGACAATTCCAACGCCACCGCAAGTGCTCGAGCTTGTCCCACACCAACGTGAAGGCTATGCCATCCAGACACCGGCAGCTCCATCGTTTGAGCATGATCTCTCTCCCGAGACCGAGGCATTGTTACGCGACCTGCCATTGCCATCGATGGCGACACGCCATCGACCACCAGTGTCGGCGGCGGCTGCTGTTGCGTCGGCGCTACGCAAACCTGCACCTGTTCGTCGGCTGTTCGCCGAGTGAGGTGCCCAAGTCTCTTGCTCCAGATGTCGGTCAGGTCGATCTGTCAAGTAAACATCATATCGATTGGTGAGAAGCAGAGTATGGTGATGGATGGATTGATTGATAGATATCGAGAGCAAGCGATCAGAGTATTTGGAATCACATGATATCGTCATTGAGCACGACTCAGTTGCCAAGTGGAAGCATCATATCGCGGCAGGATTGGTGAGATTGAGGGAGGTCGGCAAGTACCTGCTTGCGTCTATGCATCGTCCAACAAGAGGATGTCGTTCTTGCTTCAGATCTGTCATGCAAACATCATATCGATTGGTGAGAAGCAGAGTATGGCGATGGATTGATTGAGAGAGACAGAGAGCAAGCGATCAGAGTATTTGGAATCACATGATATCGTCATTGAGCACGACTCAGTTGCCAAGTGGAAGCATCATATCGCGGCAGGATTGGTGAGATCGAGGCAGGTCGGCAAGTACCTGCTTGTGTCTATGCACCATCCAACAAGAGGATGTCGTTCTTGCTTCAGATCTGTCATGCAAACATCATATCGATTGGTGAGAAGCAGAGTATGGTGATGGATAGATTGATAGAAGGAGATATCGAGAGCAAGCGATCAGAGTATTTGGAATCACATGATATCGTCATTGAGCACGACTCAGTTGCCAAGTGGAAGCATCATATCGCAGCAACATCGATGAGATCGAGGGAGGTCGGCAAGTACCTGCTTGCGTCTATGCATCGTCCAACAAGAGGATGTCGTTCTTGCTTCAGATCTGTCAAGTGAACATTGGTGAGAAGCAGAGTATGGTGATGGATAGATTGATAGAGAGAGAGAAAGCGATCAGAGTATTTGGAATCACATGATATCGTCATTGAGCACGACTCAGTTGCCAAGTGGAAGCATCATATCGCAACTATCCAGAAGATTATGACATTTGTTCGGTGGTGTACGTACCGATACCACATATCATCCAGATGCAAGATATTTGTACAACGCACCACGAACCAAGCATAAAATATCTCACGCCATATCTTCTCGCTCTCTCGCTCTCTCGCCACCAGATATTATCTCTTGTATCTTTTCTCCATCTTTTTTTCTATCGAGAGAGGGAAATGGATAGTTCAGGTTCCTCCGAGGATGTGATGGCTATTCGACTTTTCCGGTGCGGGGGAGCTGTGGGTGGTGCGGCAGCGGCAGCGAGCAGGGCAGGAGAGAAAGAGAAAGTTCCTCGCGTGTCAGCCTGCGTGAGGCTCCTCTTCTCCTTTGGCTTGTTGGCTTCCGGAGCTGTGTCGGTCGTTCGGTTGGTCGGTCGCTGCCTGCGCTGTGTGAGTGTCACAACAGACCAAGGAGTCGGGAAAGAAAGAGAGAGAGTGAGTGATTGAGAGATACTCTTTGTTCTAGCTGTTTGTAAAGAGCATACAAAGATGCCAGCTCGTAGTGGAGTTTGGTCGATGGTTGTGGGGTTAGTGATGGCGATGGTGGTAGTGTCGGTGGTCGTGGCTGATATCGAGGAATGCTGCGATGGTACGGTGCGGTTCTCGCAAGTACGATTCGTGCCGCCACCGAGTACCGCCATCCTGGCGTTGGTCGAGGTAAGTCGTATGCTCGAGGAATATCGAGAGCAGCTGGCGAGAGATATGTAGTGAGTGAGTGAGTGAGATACGTGCGGATAGTGACTCTGGTGGTTCGGTTGTGCAGGATATCGCTGGATGCAGCTCGAATGCCACCAAGGTTGGTTCGGGTTGGGTACAGGTCCAATTCAATCAGAATGGCAACACTACAACCAGTGCTGGTATGTATCGATCGATCGATCGATAGATCGATAGAGATACCGATTCATCAATCAACATCGCCTGCTAACAAACAACTCTAGCGAGCTCGGATCTCGTCAAGAAATCGCTTGAACCAGCGATGCCCAAGAACTCGGGTTCGCTCATGTCAACGATCAACTTCTCGGCCGAGGACAAGACCATCACGTTGAGCATCACCGATGGTGGCAACTCGGTGTGGGCCTATACGTACGGCAGCGATGTATCGTCGCAACTCGGTCCGACTTGGATCTCGGTCGAGTTGCAGAAGGCGTACTTTGTATTGCCCAACCCTGGTATGCATCAAAGAGATAGAGAGAGAGATAGAGAGGATTGATATCATCGTAGTGAGATATCGAGATAGCGATCTACTATCAATCAATCAGCAAGATCGATATCGATATCGTGATCTACGTGATTTACCAATCAACCGTGTGATCAATAGAGAATCCCACTCTTGCTCGTTATACGATCATCGATCTCTCGGAAGTCCCCATGGTACACCGACCGATCCTACAATCCAATCAGACTCAACGAATCAACCAATCAATGGCACGCAGGTACTCACAAGCGTGCTCGGTGTAGACTCCCGTCTGGCACGAGTTCTTCACGGAGGATCAAAGGTTCATCTCGACTCGTCGTGGTAGCCTGACGAGCATCGATTACTACTCGCAGGGCTTCGTGTTCAACGAGGCCGATGGTCCGTGCGTCGATCACGTGATCCTGCTGTTCACCAACGACACCGTGCGCGCGATCGACGACAACTACTTTCCTGCGCGAACCATCAGCTACATCGATCCTCGAACCGACTACCACTTTGTCGAGACGCAACTCCAATCCAACCTCGTGCAACTCGTGAGTTACCAAGGCATCGATCCGACCTCGACCACGTTTCAAATGTCGTTCATCGACGTGAACAATCTGCTCGAACAGGAGTCGGCTACTGGTGGCGGTAGTCACTGGTGGCTGTACGTCTTGGTCGGCAGCATCGGTGTCGGTCTCGTGGCTGCCATCGCTGCGTTGGCATACTTTTTGGTCGTGCGTCATCGTCGCCGAGCTGAGGCAATGGAGGGTCAAGTCGAAGAGTACGCACATCGATCTACGTGATCTCTCACGATCCAAGATATTGACGCAGTCCATGATACGTACGACGCTCCTCGTGTAGGTATGATGTCGACAAGGGCTACGCCGAGTTGTAACCGCGCTATCAACGGCATCAATCAGAGTATCCGATCGATGTGTACAACTCATCAATCATACAAATAGGCCTCCTGCATGATCATCAGCACATACACACTACCACACTCGATCATCATATCTCGTGAGACCTACTCCTTTCCATATCACATACCATACCATACCTTCGTCGCTTCCTATACCCTATCTATCTCTCTCTCTGTTATCAACCTTCCCAATGGGACCTTACTATCGAAACAACGAGTTTCAATCGACTCCTCTTCAACCCAATATCATTGGCACAAGGTCCACGATATCGAGGCCTCTCCCCCTCACTCCAACACAGAAATCTCTCAGCCATTTCAAGAGCCATAACCTACCATGTATTGGACCCTGCACTTGAGATAGCAACTCTCTGTCTGTCGATCCATAAGCCCTTTTGACTGCCAATCAATCGATCCATCAATCTGTCCTATCCATCGATGTAATAGATAGACTGATAGATGGATGGTCAAGTGAGCTTGATGGATGATCCTCCATCGAGTGCCCGATAAGCAACAATCGCTCCCTCGCTCGCTCGCGCACGCATCACTCTCCCATCCATCCATCCATCCATCCATCTGGCCACGAGCCACCTCGACTCCCTCATTCTAGTGTACTAGCGGCGCTCGATACGTCTTCCTTCTCCTCGATCTTGTCGTGATTCTACTGCTTTCGAGACCATCATCATCATGGCCGACTGGGGGTTCGGAGGCTTTCAGCAGCCACAACAACAACCACAACAACAACAAGGGTCCGAGAGCTTCTCGTTCGGAGGCTTCGTGGCTCCCGCAGACCCCAACGCTGCAACCTTCGGCAGCGCATCGTTCGGTGACTTTGGAAGCTTCGCGGCAGCTGCCACCACGAACGACAGCTCGTTCGGAACGTTCGGAACGTTCGGGTCGTTCGATAGCGGCACCAATGTCGCTCCCGAGGCTGCAGCACAGGGCTCCGCCGCCTTTGGAGGCTTCTCGGGCTTCACGGCCGCGCCCGTAGTCGCCGAGGCTGCGGCAGGCTTCTCGGACTTTGGCACTGGAGGCTTCAACACAGCGTCGTTCTCGGGCTTCACTCCAGCATCGCCAGCAGTAGCAGCGAGCGATGCCACGGCGGCAGGCTTCTCGAGCTTCGCGTCGCCAGCTGTCGCGGCCACGGCCTCCTTCACTGGAGGCTTCTCCGAGTTCAATGCCGCTACTGCGGCATCGCCTGTTCAATCGAGTGATACCACTGAGGCCTTCAGTGGCTTTGTATCACCAGCAGTAGCAGCGCCGACGAGCGTTGCAGCATTCTCCGAGTTCGCGTCGCCAGCTGCAACGAGCTCTCCAACGAGCAGCTTCGGCGCTGGAGGCTTCTCGGACTTCTCATCACCAGCAGCACCAGCAAGCACTGCGGCATTCTCTGAGTTTGCATCGCCAGCTGCAACGAGCTCTCCAACGAGCAGCTTCGGTGCTGGAGGCTTCTCGGACTTCTCATCGCCAGCGCCAGCGGCACCAGCAAGCACTGCAGCATTCTCCGAGTTCGCATCGCCAGCTGCAACGAGCTCTCCCACGAGCAGCTTCGGCGCTGGAGGCTTCTCGGACTTCTCATCACCAGCAGCACCAGCAAGCACTGCAGCATTCTCCGAGTTCGCATCGCCAGCTGCAACGAGCAGCTTCGGCTCCTCAGACTTTGCTGCATCGCCAGCGCCAGCAGCACCAGCAAGCACTGCAGCATTCTCCGAGTTCGCATCGCCAGCTGCAACGAGCTCTCCCACGAGCAGCTTCGGCGCTGGAGGCTTCTCGGACTTCTCATCGCCAGCACCAGCGGCACCAGCAAGCACTGCGGCATTCTCCGAGTTCGCATCGCCAGCCGTCACGAGCAGCTTCGGCTCCTCGGACTTTGCTGCATCGCCAGCAGTAGCACCAGCAGTAGCAGCGAGCACTGCAGCATTCTCCGAGTTCGCGTCGCCAGCTGCAACGAGCTCTCCAACGAGCAGCTTCGGCGCTGGAGGCTTCTCGGACTTCTCATCGCCAGCGCCAGCGGCACCAGCAAGCACTGCAGCATTCTCCGAGTTCGCATCGCCAGCTGCAACGAGCTCTCCCACGAGCAGCTTCGGCGCTGGAGGCTTCTCGGACTTCTCATCGCCAGCACCAGCGGCACCAGCAAGCACTGCGGCATTCTCCGAGTTCGCATCGCCAGCCGTCACGAGCAGCTTCGGCTCCTCGGACTTTGCTGCATCGCCAGCAGTAGCACCAGCAGTAGCAGCGAGCACTGCAGCATTCTCCGAGTTCGCGTCGCCAGCTGCAACGAGCTCTCCAACGAGCAGCTTCGGCGCTGGAGGCTTCTCGGACTTCTCATCGCCAGCGCCAGCGGCACCAGCAAGCACTGCAGCATTCTCCGAGTTCGCATCGCCAGCTGCAACGAGCTCTCCCACGAGCAGCTTCGGCGCTGGAGGCTTCTCGGACTTCTCATCGCCAGCACCAGCGGCACCAGCAAGCACTGCAGCATTCTCCGAGTTCGCATCGCCAGCAGTCACGAGCAGCTTCGGCTCCTCGGACTTTGCTGCATCGCCAGCAGTAGCAGCACCAGCAAGCACTGCAGCATTCTCCGAGTTCACATCGCCAGCTGCAACGAGCTCTCCAACGAGCAGCTTCGGCGCTGGAGGCTTCTCGGACTTCTCATCGCCAGCACCAGCGGCACCAGCAAGCACTGCGGCATTCTCCGAGTTCGCATCGCCAGCAGTCACGAGCAGCTTCGGCTCCTCGGACTTTGCTGCATCGCCAGCAGTAGCACCAGCAGTAGCAGCGAGCACTGCGGCATTCTCCGAGTTCGCGTCGCCAGCTGCAACGAGCTCTCCAACGAGCAGCTTCGGCGCTGGAGGCTTCTCGGACTTCTCATCGCCAGCACCAGCAGCACCAGCAAGCACTGCGGCATTCTCCGAGTTCGCGTCGCCAGCCGTCACGAGCAGCTTCGGCTCCTCGGACTTTGCTGCATCGCCAGCAGTAGCAGCACCAGCAAGCACTGCGGCATTCTCCGAGTTCGCATCGCCAGCTGCAACGAGCTCTCCCACGAGCAGCTTCGGCGCTGGAGGCTTCTCGGACTTCTCATCGCCAGCACCAGCGGCACCGGCAAGCACTGCGGCATTCTCCGAGTTCGCATCGCCAGCTGCAACGAACAGCTTCGGCTCCTCGGACTTCTCATCGCCAGCGCCAGCAGCACCAGCAAGCACTGCGGCATTCTCCGAGTTCGCATCGCCAGCCGTCACGAACAGCTTCGGCTCCTCGGACTTCTCATCGCCAGCACCAGCAGCACCAGTAAGCACTGCGGCATTCTCCGAGTTCGCGTCGCCAGCCGTCACGAGCAGCTTCGGCTCCTCGGACTTTTCATCGCCAGCACCAGCAGCACCAGCAAGCACTGCGGCATTCTCCGAGTTCGCATCACCAGCTGCCGTGGTAGATTCCGCGCCGAGCCATGGCTTTGATGAGGCTACACCAGCAACTTCAACGCGTGCGCTGCCATCCGAACTTGCTACTTTCTCATCGGCAGAACCGGGATTGACTCGCTCATCGGAGTACTCTGCTGCTCCAGCTACCAGCGATGCAGTAGCGACGCTGACTGCACAGCTCGAGCAACAGACTCGATCCGCTGAAGCGGCCACTCAAGAAGCAGCAACGCTGCGCGAGCAGCTAGCAGCCTTGCTTGCACAACAATCAGCGCTGCATGGTAGCGTTGCTGAGTTGGAGCAACTGCGAGCCAGCGTCGAGCAAGAGCGCTCGGCGCGTGCATCTGCCGAGAAAGCTGCCGCCGAACAAGCACTCAAGGTCGCTGAGCTCCAGGAAGCCCAGGCGCAGCTCAAGGCCGAGGCCGAACATCGCCAAGCAGCAGCAGAGAGCTCAGCGATCGAGCAATCGGCCGTACGAAGCCTGGAGCAAGCCAATGCCAATCTCACGGCACAACTGGCAAGCGCTAAGGAGAGCCTGGCAGCCGAGCACAGCCACGTACAGGAGCTCAACGCTTCGTTGGCAACAGTACAGCAACAGCTGCTCCAGCTTCAATCGCAGCCAGCTCCTTCTTCCCGGGTATGAATGGTGGATGGCGGCGCCTTCCCTTGGTGGGATTAGTGAGCACACGCTCCCACTTACTCGTCTGCTCGCTGGTATGGCAGGCTGTCGAGCCCGATCCCGAACAAGCGGCATTGATTTCGCAGCTCAAGGCACAAGTAGCTGAGCTGGAGGCCAAGCTTGAGGCCGCAGGTGGCTCTGACGGAGGGTACGTAGGCTTGAACACACGCGCACGCAACGTGCGGAGGTTTCAACTAAAATACCATCTCGTCAATCTTGCGTAGAGAGTCGATTGCCAAGAAGAAGCTGCTGACTGAGATGAATCGACGAGCGGCAGCCGAGGCTGAGCGGCAGAAAGCAGTGCAAGAATCGATCGCTCTCGAGGAGAAGTTGCTCGAGGCCGAAGAGGGGCTCGAGAAGGCCAACGCTTCGCTCAAGAAACAGCGTATGCTCCAACGAACCACTGACGTACGCTGGTGGGCGCCAAGGCACTCCCTGACAACTTTGTGCTCGTAGGCCTCGAGGCAGACAAGCTGCTCGGCGATATTTCTCGATTGGAGGGCACGTTGAAAACGAAGGAGGCTGAGCACGCGCAGCGACAGCAGCAACTCGAGAGCGAATTGGCAGCTGTCAAAGCGAGCGAGGCGCAACTGCGGGCGTCACTCGAGACAGCCGAGCAGCAGCGGTATGATAGCCTCGACTCTTGGTGCCGTAGCTCGATGGCAACACTCACCAGGCGTGTTTGCTGTGTCGAGTAGACAATCGCTTCAAGCTGAGCACGAGTCGGTACAAGCTCAGTTGGCGAGCAAGACTGCCGAGCACTCGAGCGCTGTCGCGACGATTCATCAGCTCGAGCAGCAGCTCCAGACTACGACGCAGAGTTTGCAGGATACGACCGCTGCCAAGGAGGTGCTTGCCAACGACTTGGCTGCTGTACAGCAGCAACACGAAGAGGTACACCTCTGTCGCTGTAGCTCGCTTCCATACGCTTGCGTGATTGCAGTTCACTCACGAGTGCACCATACAGGCACTGAATACGATTGAGCAAAAGAGCGCCAAGATCACCGAGCTCGAGTCTCATCACGAACAGCAACTCGCACGCCACGCAGCCACCAAGGCGCAGCTGCTTGAGCATGCTCGTACATTCATGGCAACCTTTACCAAGGTGATCGAGGAGTAGGTGGTGTTGCATGGTTGTACTACAATACCAGCACGTATTATTGTAATCCACCGACGTTTGAGATAGAGAGAGGCGGATGGAGCACAATCTCTCAACAATACACATGTGTTTGAATGAATGCGTCGATGGGTGGGTGTGTGAATCTATCAAGGATTGAGTACAACAACACTAACTCGAACTATCGAATACAACTTGATGGATTGACGATCGGCGGCGGTTGCGCTACCGGGCAGTGGCAGTAGGTAGTGCATCGCTCGAGAGCTCCTCCATCTCGATCGTGGCCGATGAGGATTCGAGATTGATGCCGTGTGGTAGCTCTTGCTCAGGTTCCGCGAGTACAGATGGTTCACCCGTGCGGTCTTTGGAGCGCAAGTACCGTTGGAAGACCAGCATGATGATCGGTGCCGAGATCGATACGATGCCGATCCAGATCCACACCATGCCTGGTCGACGGCAAGCTGCAGATCCGGCTTGCAGCATCCGAGCGACGAGCGAGTTCGAGGTGCCCTCGGCGATTCCCGAGCAGTAGGAGTCGAGTAGCAAGCCTCCGAACGGACCAGCGATCATCTTGCTGATGAAGATTGGCGAGCTCATCAACGAGCTGTAGAGGCCTTCTTGGGCAGCCGGAGATACACGCATGGCGTAGTCGTAGGTTCGTGGCGAATAGATCGATTCACCGATACTAAAGAGCGCCTACTCACGCACGAAAGGTTCGTCGTCAGGTGATGGTTTCGCCGAGTTACGTACGAGTTGCGAATTCAACGCACCACAAACGAGATAGCCGTGAGGATCGTTGGATAGACCAGGAAGAAGGGCGAGAAGCCGACGACGAGACTGCCATAGATGATCATCTTGAACGAGTCGAATTGCTTGGTGTAGCGAGTCACCAATGGTACGAGGAAGATCACCATGAATGGATTGATCGAGTACATGAATCCCCAGGAGCTCGTATCGAAGAGACGCTCGATGAACTTGGGGAACAGCGCATCGAGGTGTCGGAAGTTCATCTTGACCACGGTCAGCAGCAACGTGAAGACCACGAGACGCCAGAACTCGATGTCGCGTAGTGTCAGGCCCACGGACGCGAAGGTCTTGCTGCCGATGGGCTTGAATGGAGCCACGTTACCATCCTCGTCGACTGCAATCTCACGAAACGCGAACAGCACCAAGAGCAAGAGCGCGAACGATGAAAAGATGGTCGAGCCCATGACGATACGCCGAGCCGAGAAGTGTAGGCCCCACAACGTGAATCCCGTCATCATTGGATTACAACTCCTTGCAGTGGCACATCCGAGTGTGATGAGTAGTGTTGATGAGATGGTTCCACCGAGCAGTGCTCCTATATTGATTGACTATGCCATCATCATTTCGGTTGTTAGGGTCAATCAACGAGCATGATGAGCGAATGATACCTACCGAGTAGTACAATCCATAACTCATTGGTCGAACGGCAGTGGTCGTATACCGCTTGATTGCAATGGTATAGACTGGATAAGCCCAAGAGTCTGCGATCGGCAAGAAGAGCGTGATCGATACCAACAACATGCTCCAATGCTGCGCCGTGGTTGCAAGCACGACTCCGAACAATCGAATGATGGCAGCAAGGATGATCGTTCGCTTGACGCCGAGGTAATCGACCACGAATCCCAACGAGAGAGCGACGAAGGTACATGCTCCGTAGAGTCCATAGAGGAAGCCAGCGTCGGTGTCGGAGAAGCCGAACTCGCTCGATAGGAAGGTCGTGAGGTTGAGCGACACGAGAAAGTACGAGTACGACGAGATCAACGTCACGAGCAGCAACAACCAGTACTCGCGCGGTACGACTCGAACCAATGGACCCCAGCCCGACCATGGCATCGCATCGTTGCATTGTCGTATGAGTCGAATGAAGCGAGAGGAGCCGCCGCTCGATGACGACGCAGCACCGACAGCGATACCACCATCACCATCGTTGGCGGCGTCGGTAGTCGCCTCGTCGTCGTGAGTAAAGTCGATCTCGATGATGTCAAGGAAGGATTTGGACGCTTGCTGCGGTTGTATCGGCTGCTTCAGTGACGTGGGAGACGCAACCTCCTCAGCAAACGGATCATCAGCATCATCGACATCGCTCGCATTGAACAGTGCCTGCTGCTGTTGTCTCGTGGACTGTTGCCGTCGTGTCGGTGCCGGAGGCTCATCATCGCCGTCCTCGAGATCCACGCGATACTCCAATCGATGCATCGGTTCTCTTCTCTTCTCTTCTATTCTTGCAAGACCACAACGAGTCAGTGCACCAAGCCTCGAGGCAAGTAACCAAGCAAGCAAGTAAATGAGAGAGTAGCGCGCCCGAGAAGGAAGGAATGTCCATCCATCGAGCGTGATAACGCAACCGCGAGCTCGAGCACATTCCGGCTGAAAGCGAACAATGCGTCGCTCGTCACACGCTCTCTGACGAGCAGATTCATTCGTTCCTTTGCTTGCTTGCCTGCTTGCCTGCCCTCCCGTCGTCGTGGTTGTTGTTGGTAGTGGTGGTAGAGCATGGAGGGATCGATCGATGAACAACTCCAACGGCAGCGTGAGGAGATTACGCGATTGTTGTGGCAGCAGCAACAGCTCGATCTCCTGCTGCAACAGCAAGATCAAGCGCCACTGGTTCAACTACAACCACAAGTACCAATCCAGCCACAAGTACTCCAAGAACTCCCTCATGTGCCAGTTCAACTACATCAACAAGCACATAAACAAGTACACCAAGATCAAGCGCCACTGGTTCAACTACAACCACAAGTACCAATCCAGCAACAACTACTCCCAGATCTCCCTCATGTACCAATCCAGCAACAAGTACATCAAGACCAAGCACCAGCAGTGTTGCTTCCGTCGCAACCTGACGCACCGACACCAGAAGCGGCATTGATCGAGCTGCTCCAATCGCTCAACACCGATCTCGAGCGCGCCATCGCCACGTCAGACGAGCCTGCAATCCTGCATCTCTCGACCTTGCGCTCTCGCTACGAGTCCGAGCTCGAGGAGCTACTCTCAGCGCCACAACCACAACCACAACCACAACCACAACCACAACAGCAGCCACAACAGCAGCCACAACAGCAGCCGCCTCTCTCGCCACTGTCACTTCCCGCAATGCCACCAGTCCAATCCGAGTTGCCACAACCCACCGAACAACCACAGCAGCTTCCACCGATGCTTGTACAGCCGATATCATCCGAGGCAGCTCTTCAAAGTCGATTGCGAGCGATCAACGAGGACATCCAGAGAGCGGTCGCTGCCTCCGACGAACAGGCGATGCTGTATCTCTTTGCTCTACGCTCTCGATTCGAAGCCGAGCTCGCGCAGTTGCTCATGTGCGACGCACCTCTCGTGCCTATAACTGCGACACCGATTCAACCGCCACAATCAACAGGTGCATCAGTCTCATCGCCTCGAGAAGTAGCAGCTGTTCTCTCTCCATCGTTGGCGGAGGATGCGCCTCCTCCCTACCAAGCAGCCACATCGCCTCCGAATGCACCGAGCCACCAACCACCCGAACCAACAGCATCACCCCCACCTCATGTGGTCGAATCGCCTCGCCCAATCGATCAAGCAATGCCGCCACCATCGTCAGCTGCTCCTGAATCGATGTCCGCCGTCGAGCAAGTGCCACAGTCGCAGTCGGTTCTGCGGGTCATGTCTCCCCCACTGGAAGCCACAGTAACATCGGAGCCACCCCCTCGCGTGGTATCCTCGCCAGCCAATCAACCAAATCGACAAGCAGAGGCTCCATCTCGTTCGGCACCGATTCAGCATGACGATCTCGATGACTTTGTGCTGCTTGAAGCCGAGCCTCCGCGACAACAACCACAACCCAAGAGAAGCAGCGACAAGCCTCCATCACGACCATCGACAGTTCCTGCTGAGCGCAAGTCTCACAAAGCCATCGTACTCGATGAGCTCGACATGGATCTTGAAGACAGTGCCAATCAGCTCGCGCCCAAAGCCCTGTCTCCTCTGACTGCCGCTGCGGCCGTTGTGGCACCTATCTCTGAGCCCATGCCGACCTCCGATCCAATCCCACTTCCAGTGCAAGCCCAAGCACTTGGCATCCCCGTGGTAGCACCTCTCGAGCAGCCGCCACAACAAGCTCAAGCTCAACCTCAAGCTCAACCGCAGCCTCAACCTCAACTACAACCGCAGCTTCAGTCTCAGCCTCAGCCTCAGCCTCAGCCTCGGTCACAGCCTCAAGCAACCCAACAACAACAACCTCCTTCGGTTCCCGAAGAGAGCGATACACCGACGCACGACTTCATCTTGGTGTCACAGAACATGGCGTTCTCAAGCTTGATGATGCCATTGACTCCCTACGCCTCGTCGCTCTCGGCTCAAGAGCTGGCTGCGATGAAGGCCGCCTCTCCTCCGTGCGTCAGAACCACGATACCAACGAACGAGCCTGCTCCAACTCCCGCAGTCTCGATTGTCTCGATCAGCTCCAGTACCAGCTCCACGTCAAGTGCCTCCACTGCTCCATCGCCTTCCTCGTCGTCCTCTTTGGAATCGAACAGAACGCCAACGGCGTCAGGAGAGGCAGATGACGAGTGGATTCTCATGGATGAAGGCGATGATAGCGTGCCAGCCACGTCGCGACCGACTGGCGTCAAGGATGCACTGCAGACGCTCTCGAAGCTCATCTTGCAGGGCAAGTGCGACGTCGAAGGCTGCGAGGCCGTCGGCGATCTATGCCGCTGCTATTTGTACGTCGAACGACCTCGATCGCTCCAGCGAGTTGGTGAGCGAGCTTCATTACTGACTCCTTCTCGTGCAGATGCCGCAAGAACGTGTGTGCCACTCATCGAGCTGTTGTGATCGAAGATCGAGGCAGTGGTTCGCCTCGCATCTCGTTGCCCGAGTTTGCCATTCCTCGCACAGCGACCGACGCGCTCGCAGAGGCCGAGCACGGAGCCGAAGAAGCCGAAAGCGACTCAACATCTCCTCGAGCGTCTCGAAGGCCAGCTACCGATTGGCGTGCACTGATCATTCGAACGCTGCCGATCGAGTACGGTGATGGCGGCGTATGGGTGCGCGTTCGAGACCGATTGCAGCTGCTCGCCAAGCGAGTCGTATGCACCAATCGCACCTGTCTGCCTCGAGTGAATCAGCCTGTGGGAATCGTGCGTGACCATACGGCGGGCTTCCTTGCCATGCGTCAAGCCATCCAAGTCGAGCAGCGTGCGCGAGTGCGAATGCAACATCGTGCCATTCGACCCATTGCTGCCAAGCTTGTGCAGGTGTGCTTATAGCGCCTCTCTCTCTCTCTCGTGTGTATCAACATCCACTCATTCATTGAGTTTGTACGTCTAGGACTCGATGCACTCCCTCTCAAGCAGCTGGAGTGCACTCAATCCATTCACAAATGTCGCTTGGTCGGTCAAGGATACTTGGAGCCAGTGCAAGACTTGCGGGTACGCATCGTGAGTGTGGCGTTCGCTCGTGGCATCGTACTCACACGACCTCATGCCGTGCTGCACAGCGAGTTCTTTGGACGCATGGAGACCAAGCACTTTTGTCAGCTCTGCGAGACGCATCATTGCAACCAATGTGGCAACAACGAGCTTCGATTCCATGCTTGCTACGTGTGTGAGGATTGTCCCGGTATGTCGTTCGGTTGCTGACTCACTCGATGGAGAGGAAGGCCTACATTGCTAACGAGACGTTGCTCACAGAGGACGTGATGGTGAATGTCAAGTGCTGCACCTCATGCAAGACGACAGTCAAGATCCTCGCGCATCGAGCGCAGCTCGCCAAGAGGCGATCGGAGCAGCTCACTCGCGTACAGTTCTTTGTGTTGCGGCACAAGCGCATGCAGGACACGCGCCTCGAGCTCAACGAGTTGTTCCTCACGGCTGCCTTGGCACACATGCAATGGCTCGGACAGCGCAAGCAATTCGAAGAGAGCATCGCCGAGGGCTTGGATATGAGCGATTGGCTGCATGTACGAGCAACTACACTCGTTGATGCCATGACAGTGTAGCTGACAAGTTCGACGTGTCGTGCGTGCGTGTGCGCAGGGCACCAAGTTCCCGACTGACGCCAGGAAGGTCGAGCTCGTGCAGCAGCTGCAACAAGTCTCACAATCGATCGTGCAGCTCGCGACCAAGATGGGCGACGCTCTCACTCCAGCCGACGAGCGCTTCATTCGTGCGTTGTCGATCTCGGTCAAGAAGTTCCTCGAGACCATGGGAGCGCTCGATAGACAGCTCAAGGCGCATCGATCCGAGCAGGTGCAGCTCATTCACTCGCTCAAACACGACAAGGCTCACGCTACGACGACAACAGCATCTTCCAGCCGTCAAGGCACTCAATCGCGACCCACCACACAGTAGTTCGATGGTTGAATCGTGTGTCTGGTGTGGTTTGTTTATTTGATAGATAGATTGATAGATAGTTACGGGAGGAGTCTCTTCCGATGTGAATACAACAGCAGCAACGACTACCGAACGATGCTGTATCGGACACCAACGCCATATCTTGAGCAGCCTCTGTGTGCCTCGATACTCCTCACGAACCACACATTTACGACCGCCGAGTGGTCGAGGTGGTGGCCTCGATCTCGATGTTCACGAACGTCGAGATCCGGAGCGAGCGTGTGCCCACGGCGACGGCCGAACTCTCTCCCGAGAGCAGGCAGCACCACGACCACGACCACGAGCACAAGCACGACAGTTCATTCTGCTCGCTGCCTCGCCCTCGCTGCATCACCTCGTCGTTGTGTGAGTGAGATAGATACACCTCCACACTCCTTCATTCTCGTTGAGGGTGTCGTTCGTTTGATTGATTGAGAGAGTGAGTAACGATGGCTGATGCTACTGCGACATTCACGGATACGCTGGTCAGTGGCTTCCGACAGGGCCTCTTCGAGGGTCAGACGGCGCTCGTGACCGGTGGAGGCACCGGTATCGGCCTTCGAACCGCTCGTGAGCTCGCTCACCTGGGTACACACTCCATGTCAATACTCCCAATGAGCTCACACGCACGTAGGGAGGCTCACACTCATGCTCGCACTCGCAGGCGCCACTGTGGTCTTGGCTTCTCGCAAGAAGAGCGCTCTCGACGAGGCTGTTGCGGCCATCAACTCTGAAGGTATACTTCTCAACCTCACTCACTCACTCACTCACTCACTCACTCGCTCAATCAATCAATCAATCAATCAATCAATCAATCAGTCAATCAATCAATCAATCAATCAATCAATCAATCAATCAATCAATCAATCAATCAATCAATCAATCAATCAATCAATCAATCAATCTCGCAAGCTGCTAACCGATGTGAGCGTCGATCGAATATGTAGTTGGCCGCGTTGTCGCTCACGCAGTCGAGCTGAACATTCGAGACCCCAAGAGCATCGAACAAGCGGTCGAGCAGGCTCTCGCAGTCACTGGCACGATCGATATCCTCGTACGATCCAAATACCATGACGATCCAGCCAGCCACCCATCAATTCAGAAGCGCTGGCTAGCGCTATTGAGATGGCTCTCGAATGCGTATTGATGCGTGGACCACTCCAATCAGATCAACAATGCAGGCGGACAGTTCATGTCGCCAGCAGCCGACATTCGCGAGAAGGGCTGGCGTGCCGTGATCGACCTCAATCTCACGGGCACCTTCCTCATGACTCAGCGCGTCTACAACCGAGCCTTCGAACCACAGAAGCGCGGTATTACATGATGTGGACGCTCGAGTACTCTCTCTGTCTCTCTCGGGAGATACTAAACGTCGCGTTGTGTGTTCGTGTAGGAGTGATCGTGAGCGTGATCGTCGACATGTGGAATGGATTCCCGCTCATGAGCCATACGGCGGCAGCACGCGCTGGCGTCGAGAACCTCACCAAGAGCTTGG
>Ga0209935_1002632_pt1 | contig 21103 bp, 23 predicted proteins | sample ThiBio_1000_plan_2_FD_183958 | JGI IMG/M metagenome (GOLD analysis project Ga0209935, IMG submission 183958) | Wastewater bioreactor microbial communities from Cape Town, South Africa - Thiocy_cont_1000_plan (SPAdes) | ecosystem: Engineered > Bioreactor > Thiocyanate-remediating >...
CTCGCATTGTTAGGTCGCAGGATGTGGATATGACCGAACGGGTTGATTTCGAGCGCACGGACGCGCCGCCAAGTTTACTTGCGAAGCTGGCGGCGGGTGTCGCCGCCTTCGTTATCGCTGTGCCGCTTGTCATGACGTTGATCTATCCGCAAACGCGGCAACCTAGAGCGCCTCGGCTGCCAGACATCGCGGCTGGAGCAGCTGTTCTCGAAGTGAATCCTCGCGCCAAACTCGCGCAGTTCGACAAGGCGGATACCACGGCAATCGCTCGGTACGGCTGGATCGATCGCGATCACGGCGTTGTGCAAATTCCAGTCACGCGCGCCATGGAGCTACTGGCGCAGCGCGGTCTGCCGGGCTGGCCCGCAGGGTCATCTGGAAAAGATCAGTTGCAGAGCGGATCCCGTCACTGACGCGGAGCAGGGAGCGGATGTGGCGACAGTGGATTCCATTCTGGCACGAAGGGGTCTCGCCGTATGGAGGGGATGTCGATCTTCTATTCCGGGGGCTTCTTGTCGCCAGTACCCTTGTTCTCGGACTCCTTCTGTTTCTGATTTTGCTGTTCTGCATTCGCTATCGCGCCGGAAACGACGTCGATCGCGAGAATCACGAAGCCAAAAGTTGGCATTGGGAGATCGGCTGGACCGCCGCATCCCTGGTCGCATTTCTCGGCCTGTTCGCGTGGGGAGCGGCGATTTTCCTTAAAATCTATCAAACGCCGGCGGATGACCTGTCGGTCTTCGTGGTCGCCCAGCAATGGATGTGGAAAGTGCAGCATCCCGGGGGGCAAGCCGAGATCAACGCCCTTCATATGCCTATCAATCGACCGGTCAATCTGGTGATGGCTTCACAGGATGTCATTCACAGCTTCTTTATCCCGGCGCTTCGCCTGAAGCATGATGTCGTACCCGGCCGTTATCAGAGCATCGAAATCGAAGCCATGCGTCCCGGTCACTATCACCTGTTCTGCGCCGAATATTGCGGCACGGATCATGCGCGCATGCTGGGGGAGGTCGTTGCGATGCGTCCTGCCGATTATGCCGCATGGCTGGCGCAGCAGGCACCATCCAGTTCGTTGGCGCAGCAGGGAAGCGCGTTGTTCCGGCAGCTTGGCTGTTCAGGTTGCCATGAGGGCTCCAGCAGCATTCACGCGCCGCGATTGGAGGGCCTGTACGGAAAGCCCGTTCCCTTGTCTGACGGCAGCACCGTCATCGCTGATGACAAGTATCTGCGCGATTCGATCCTGCTGCCACGCAGCCAGGTTGCCGCTGGCTATCAGCCCGTGATGCCTTCGTTCGAGGGGCGGATCGACGAGGCGCAGTTGTTGCAGTTGGTCGCCTATATCAAATCGCTGGCGACGGTGAAGCCATGACGGGCAAGAACTATCTCACTGATGACTATCGGCTCGGCTCCTGGTTCACCACCACGGACCACAAACGAATTGCGATCCTGTATTTCGCCACGCTGATTTTTTTCTTCTTCATCGGCGGTGTGGCCGCGACATTGATTCGGATCGAGCTCGCGACACCCGGACCGGATGTGGTCAGTGCTGATACCTACAATCGGCTGTTCACCATGCATGGCATTATCATGGTGTGGTTTTTCCTGATCCCGTCAATTCCGAACACGCTGGGAAACTTCATCGTTCCGCTGATGATCGGCGCCCGCGATCTGGCCTTTCCGCGACTCAATCTGGCGAGTTGGTATCTGTTCGTGCTCGGCGGAAGCGTGACGCTCTTTGCGATCTTCATGGGCGGGATCGATACCGGGTGGACGCTCTACACGCCGTTCTCGACATTGTACTCCAACAGTTATGTTTCGGTCGCGGTCACGGGCATCTTCATCGCCGGCTTCTCTTCGATTCTCACCGGATTGAACTTCATCGTCACGATCCACAAGCTGCGGGCGCCGGGGCTGACCTGGTATCGGCTGCCGCTGTTTATCTGGTCACTGTACGCCACTTCCGTGATCCTCGTGCTGGCGACGCCGGTGCTCGCGATCACGCTGGTGCTGCTGACGGCGGAGCGTCTGTTCGGCGTTGGCATTTTCGATCCGCGAATCGGCGGCGATCCGTTGCTGTTCCAGCACCTATTCTGGTTCTATTCGCATCCGGCGGTCTACATCATGATCCTGCCGGGCATGGGGGTCGTGAACGAGTTGATCGCATGTTACGCGCGCAAGAAAATCTTCGGATACAAGTTCGTGGCATGGGCCAGCCTCGCTATCGCGGCTGCGGGGTTTCTGGTCTGGGGTCACCACATGTTCGTGTCCGGGCAGTCGTTGACCGCCAGCCTGGTGTTCTCGTTCATGAGTTTCATCGTCGCCGTACCCTCCGCGATCAAGGTGTTCAACTGGACCGCAACCCTGCACAAGGGAAAGATACGGTTCGATGCGCCGATGCTGTATGCGTTGGCATTCATCGGGCTTTTCACGATCGGCGGCTTGACCGGACTGTTTTTGGCTTGCCTTGCTTTTGACGTCTACGCCACGGACACCTATTTCGTCGTCGCGCACTTTCACTACATCATGGTCGGTGGAATGGTGACAGCCTATTTCGGCGGGCTTCACTATTGGTGGCCGAAGATTACCGGCCGGATGTATCCGGAATACTGGGCGCGCGCGGCTGCGATTCTGATCTTCTTCGGATTCAATTTGACGTTCTTTCCGCAGTTCGTTCTCGGCGCCGAGGGGATGCCGCGGCGCTACCACGTCTACGCTCCAGAATTTCAGATTTGGAATGTGTTGTCGTCGGGCGGCGCATCCGTTCTCGCTATCGCCTACTTACTGCCGATGTTCTATCTCGCCTACTCGTTGTTCTTCGGCGCGCGCGCGCCAGCCAATCCGTGGGGCGCCACGGGACTGGAGTGGCAGACGTCATCGCCGCCGCCACGGCTGAATTTTGATCGGCAACCCGTTGTCGACGGAGATCCGTACGACTACGCGCACGCGCCGGAGCCGCAGCATGTCTGACAGTCAGGACATCGCCGAGCATCTGGCGACCAGCGCGCAACGTGACGAAGTGCTAGAGCTTGGGATGTGGACGTTTCTGTCGACGGAAGTGCTGCTGTTCGGCGGGCTCATCCTCAGCTATTTCGTCTATCGCCACGCGGACCCGCAGGCGTTTCTCGCGGCCGGACGCGAGACCCGGATCGTCATTGGAACAGTCAACACCGCGCTGCTTCTCACCTCCAGTTTTTGCGTGGCGGCGGCGCTTCAAGCTGCGGAGCAGGGAGCGCGCCGTGCGACACGCACGTTGCTCGGCATCGCAATCCTGTTGGGGCTTGGCTTTCTGGGATTGAAGGGTGTCGAGTATCTCGGGGAATATCGCGAGCATCTCGTTCCCGGTGTCAACTTTGCACGCACGGGTCAAGATGCGCACGGGATCGAACTGTTCTTCATCTTTTATTTTATCGCGACGCTTCTTCACGGGGTCCATGTCGTGGCCGGAATCGGAGTGCTGGCCGTTTTCGCCGCAATGGCCACGGCCACGACGGCAAGGTCGCGATACATCGCCGGGCTCAGAACAGCGGCGCTTTACTGGCACTTCGTCGATCTGGTCTGGATCTTCCTGTTTGCCCTGATCTATCTGCCGGGACGAAGCTCATGAGCGAGATCAGGCGCCCCGAACGGAGGCTATGGCGTCCGTTCGTCGATCTGGTTCTTTGCTGGATCGGCCTGTTGGCCTTGCTTGGCCTGACCGTCACGCTCTCCTATCAGCCGCTGGCGTCATTCAATTTCCCGGTTGCCATGACGATCGCGACGATCAAGGCCGGGCTCGTTGCCGCGATATTCATGGAACTTCGACATCGATCCGGCATCATCCGTGCCTTCGCTGCTGCTGGATTCTTTTGGCTTGCGATCCTGTTGTGGCTCGGTCTGATGGATTTTCTGACACGGGTATGAAGCCCATCATTCCGTGCGCCTCGTCAGCGCGAGTGCGCCAGTGTCGTTCGCTGCTTGGCGATCGCTGCGCCAGTCACCGCCGGTGCGGCATTGCCCCAACTGTTGCGGATATAGGTCAGGACAGCGGCGACCTGATCGCTGTCGAGCCGCCAGTCGAACGCCGGCATCGCGGGGGCGGTCGGAGCGGAGCTCGTCGCGACGGCGCGCGATCCCTCAAGCACGATCCGGCCGAGCGTTGTCGGGTCGTCCGATTGCACGATGGCGCTACCGGCGAGGCGGGGAAACAGTTCAGCGCTGCCCCGACCATTGTCCTGATGGCAGGGTGCGCAGGCGTCCTTATAGATCGCCGCGCCAGCCTTCATGGACGGATTGTCTGCGGCAAGCGGCGCAGGCTTGTTGATTCCACCCTGGTCGATGCCGAGCAGGTAGGTCGCGATCGCGGCCACGTCCGCATCCTTCATTCGCGAAGTCGAATGCGTCACCGCTTCCACCATCGGACCGGAGGCGAGGGTGGCGTTATTGGCGCCGGTTTTCAGATACTGGATCAGGTCGTCCTTCGACCAGCGGCCGACCCCCTGGTATCGATTGGCGGTGATGTTCGGCGCGAACCAGCCTTGCAGCGTTGCGCCGGCGAGCGGCGCGTCGTTCTTGTCGGCATTCAAAATGGTTTTCGGCGTATGGCACGTCCCACAATGTCCGGGGCCCTGAACGAGATAAGCGCCACGATTCCATTCGTCGCTTTGGTGCGGATCCGGAACGAAGCGCCCCGGCGTGAAATTCAGCCAGTTCCAAACCATCATCGCGAGGCGAATGTTGAAAGGAAACGGCAACTGATTGGCATTTACCTTGTGATTCACCGGCGTCACCGTGGTGAGATAAGCGCGGATCGCCAGAATGTCGTCGCGCGTCATCTTGGTATAGGCCGTATAAGGCATGGCGGGATAAAGCCGTGTCCCGTTGCGGCCGCGACCTTCTTGCAGAGCGGAGACAAACTCGTCGTCGCTCCAGTTGCCGATTCCGGTCTCGGTATCAGGCGTGATATTCGGCGCGATCAGCGTTCCGAACGGGGTTTGCAGGGCCACGCCCCCGGCGAACGGCTTGCCGCCCGGAGCGGTATGGCATCCCGCGCAATCGCTGAGCGTCGTCAGGTAACGTCCGCGCTCGATGCGGCTGAAATCCTGCGTCGCTCCCTGAGCGTGCGCGCAGGTAATGAATGCGAATGACAGAACCGTGAGTGCAAGCGAACGATACATATCTCTACACCAGCGGACCGGGATTTTTTAGATAAAGCTGCGTAATCGCATCCGCCGTCCAGAAGGCCAGCGCGCCAACCGTATTGGTCGGGTTGTAGCCGTGGTTCTGCGGGAATACGGAGGCGCCGCCTGGAATGAAAAGGTTGTGAACATCCCAGCTCTGGCAGTAGCGATTGAGGACGCTGGTTTGTGGGTCGTCACCCATCACCGTGCCGCCAGTGTTATGGGTTGTTTGATAAATCGTGCTGTCATACGGCCCCTTGCGGGGATGGGCTTGCATCTCCGTCGGGTTCATCGCCTTGGCGATCTCCGCGAGGCGTTCGGTGAGATAGGCGGACATCTTCAGTTCGTTGTCGTGGAAATCGAACGTCATGCGCATCAGCGGCCGTCCGAGACGATCCTTGTAAGTGGGATCGAGATCGAGCCAGCAGTCGCGATAGCTGTAGGAACTGCCGTGCGTCGAAAGACTGTAGGCGTGCTGATAGGTTTCGGCGGTCGCCTTCTTCCACGCGGCGCCCCACTTCGGCGTGCCTTTCGGCACGGGGCGCGTCTGAATCGGCCGTCCATTGGTCTGCCCCGCTCCCATGTAGCCGCCGCCGACAAAACCGAGATTGCTGTGATCGAAATTGTCGCCGTTATAGTCGTCGATCATCATACCGTGAGCGCCGGTGGCGATGAACGGATTGAGCACCTTGTCTTTCAGGATCACGCTGACGCTTGATGTGGTCTGATAAGCGTAATTGCGGCCTAGCACACCTTGGCCGCTGTCCGGGTCATAGGGTTTTCCGATGCCGGAAATCAGCATCAGTTGCACGTTGAACAGGGCAAACGCGCATAACAGCACGATGTCCGCGGGCTGCTCCCATTCCTCTCCCGACGTATCGACATAGGTGACGCCGGTCGCGCGCTTGCCAGTTGAATCGAGGTTGATCCTGAGAACTTCGGATTCGGTCTGCGCGGTGAAATTCGGCAGACGCATCAGAGCCGGCAGCACGCAGGTCTGTGGGCTTGCCTTGGAATAGTTGCCGCAGCCGAAGCGTTCGCAGAAGCCGCAATAGCTGCATTGGCCCATGCGGATGCCGAGCGGATTGGTGTAGGCCTCGCTGAGGTTGGACGCCGGCTGGGGAAATGGCGAGTGTCCTAGCTTGCGCGCGGCTTCGGCAAACAGCGTTGCACCGAGTCCCTGCTTCAATGGCGGCGTGGGGTATTCGGACGATCGCCAGCCTTCGAACGGATTGCCACCGTCCTGTTTGACGCCTTTGAGGTTGCCGGCCTTGCCCGAAGTGCCGCAGAGCTTCTCGAAGCGGTCGTAGTATGGCTCCAGTTCGTCGTAGCTGACCGGCCAATCCTGGATCGTCATATCACCGGGCAGCATGCTCGCGCCGTAACGTTCGGTAAGGTGGCTGCGCAGACGAAAGTCGGTGGACAGGAAACGCCAGGTCTGGCCGTTCCAGTGAATTCCGGCGCCGCCCACGCCGTTGCCGGGGAGAAAGCCGGCGAAATTCCGGATCGGCAACGCGGTTTGATCGGCCCTGTTGCGGAACGTCAGGGTTTCCTGCGCGGGCCGCAGAAACAGATCCAGCCGAATGGCGTAGCGCAATTCGTCCTGGGCATAAGCGGGCGGGAAGTCGGTCGCGGTGTCACGCCACGGCCCGCGTTCGATCGCAACGACGTCTAGGCCCGCCTTCGCGAGATGATAGCTGAGGATCGACCCCGTCCATCCCAGTCCGATCACCACGACGTTCTTGGAGGGCAGTTTCCGCGCCATTCGTCTATCCTTTCGATAACCAGTCCGCACGCCCCATGATGCTCACCGGAGGCAGCGGATAAGACTCGTTGTGGCGCTCGACCCAATCGCGATAGTCGTATCGCGCACCCGGGAAGCCGACCAATTTCCAGCCCGCCATGTCGCGATTGCCGCCATAGATCGGATCGGCAAAGAACCCCTGCTGGGTGTCCTGCAACACCATCGCGAAGAAGGCTTTCGCGTCGACGTCCTTCAGCTTGACCGATCCGTCCTCCAGCGCGGACAAAATTTTGTCCTGCTCGGCAGCGGTCAATTCGTGAAAAGCTTTCCCGCTCCGGGATTGCCCGACCTGATCCGCCAGCGCCTTCAATCCGTTGCGATAGCGGCCCGCGGGCGAAGCCGGGTTTTGATATCCCTGCGTCGAAGAGCCCGGCATGAACGGAGGACGCGTATAAAGGCCCTCGCTACGGCCGTAAGGTCCAGCCAGTTGCCGGTCGATGAATACGGCGCAGCCGGCATCCTTGCCGCCGGGACCGTGATCGTCCGGTGGAATCAGGCGATCGACGATGGCTTCGATGGTCGCGGCTTCGTCGCTGGTGAAGAAAGCCCACGGGCCCGGGCGCACCTGCGCGGGAGGATCGGCGGCACCCGGCGCCCACGGCATTTCCTGCTGAATGGTTCGCCCATGAACAACAGAAGCCGAGGTCGTCAGAAAAATGGCCGCGGATGTGAGAAACAGCCGCCGGGACAAGCGAAGCGAAGTCTGAGAGTCCATCATTGAAACCTCAAGCGCCTCGCCTCGTCGCCGAGGCTCACTTCAAGGCGCTTCCGAGGAACAGTAAGAGACAAGCAAAGCGGAATGTTCCATCGAGTTCAAAATTGTGAACCGCCCATGTTCCCCTTTTCGGAGCAAATTTCTCCACTCATATAAATTTTCTCGCTCGACACGGACACGATATGAGCTTCACGATGATGTGCTTTCTCAATCATTCGTTCTGTCCGACGTATCGAAGCAGCGATCGAGATGTCTGCCGAGAATTTTCAAATCTTCAAGATCGCTGCCCGCAACCGCGAGGTGTTCTGTTTTCCGCCGACCTCGATGCGCGTCAGCCGCATTTCCCATCGTCAATATCTCGTATGTTAATGCGCCGATCGTGCCTACCATCGAAACTCCGATCCAGCGGAGGTGGGTAACAGATCATGCAGTCCCCTCAGGATCGGCCGCACAGATATGGTCTCGCTATAGAGCCCTATCGGCTTCCAATAGCTAGCCTTGCTCGAAGAGTTCGAGGCCGGGAAGGACGTTGTTTTGCGCATATGCGATGACGTAGTCCTCGAGCGCAAGGCGCACCGACTCCGCGGCACGACTGAGCGCGATATCGCTCGACCACATGACGGAAGCCGTCAAAGCGAGCGGCGGTTCGATCATCATGGGGACGCCGAGATCGCCTGCCCCCTCGCCATGCTGGAAGCCGCGCGGCAGCACGGTCCCGCCGAGACCCTGCCGCACAAGGGACATGATCGAACTCAGCTGATCACCTTCGCTAACGATATTCGGCACGACGCCGATTCCGGCAAAAGCGCGGTCGAGAACCGAACGCAGGATGTTTGGTACAGTCGGAAGAACAAGCGGACTCTTCGCCAGCCGATCGAGCGATATCGTCCCCGCGGACCGAGACAGTCGCTTGTTTCCAATATAGTACAGACGCTGCCGGAACAGCCGCGATCGAGAGTAACCGGCAGCCAGTTGATCTTCGAAAAGCAGCGCCAGATCGAGCGTACGCGCAGAGATCTCGGATTTCAGCGTCTCGCTGTCGGAGATGTGAAACTTCACGAACACCTTCGGGAATCGCTCGCGGCACGCCTGAATGAAAGGTCCGCCCAGCGCGGCAGCCAGAGTCGATGACATGCCGAGTGCGACAGCGCCGTCCGGCTCGCCGCCGCTCGAACGTACGATCCCCGGCAACTGCTCGATCTGCCGCAATATGGCGAGCGCTTCCCGATAGAGCGCTTCGCCTGCGGGCGTTGCGCTGACGCCTCGTGCATGGCGCTGCAACACCGCCACCCCGAGCTCCTCCTCCAGTTCTCTAATCTGCTGGCTGAGCGCGGGCTGAGCCACGTGGATCGTCGCAGCCGCGCGGGAAAAGCTCCCGGCATCGACGATCTTGACAAAATATCGCAGGTGCCTGAGTTGCAAAATGCGCCCCTATTGTCGGCATGCCTTTTTTGGTTGTCCTTGTCAGGGTTGTATCACGGCCGCAGCCTGCAGCGCGATCAGCACCGTCAGCGCCCCGCCGAGCCGCGTCACCAGAAGCGCGAACGGCAGGAGAGGCAGACGACCTCCTGCGCTCAGCATCGCGACAGCGCCGGTGCCGCCCATCGCCATCCGCGAGAGCGTGATCGTCGCCGCATCGGCAGGGTCCAAGCCCGTCCAGCCCGAGACGAGATAGCCGGTGATGGAAAGCACCAGAACGGCGGCAATGACCATACCGAACAAGGGCGCCGCGAACCCAGCCACAATGGGCTCCCAAGGCAAAAGAGTCATGCCCACCAGCCACAGTATCGGCAACAGCAGGTAGGATGTGAAGTAAACCTGAACAGCCCTCATCCCCCGCACAACCGGCGCCGGCACGACGTCCAGCGCACTCGCCGCCATGGCGACGACGATGACGACCAAAGCAGCGGAAATTCCAGAAGAACGCGAAACGACGGCTCCACAAACGTGCAGCACAATGATTGCGACGATGGCCAGTCCGACGTCCGCAGGGCTGAACGATTCTACATCGCTCGCCGCAGCGCTGCCATTTCCGGCCGCGCCCACCGGGTGAAGCATCCCTATTATTCCCGCGCCGACGATTGCGGCGAGATTGGCGACGAACAGCGCAGGCAGCATCTGAGCCAGCAGTTCGCCATGCCCCTGCCCCCATTGATCAGCATAACCCGCTGCGAGCGGTAGCGCTCCCGCGGTCAGTCCGCCAGCCATCATCGGCGCCAACTGGAGGAAAAACGTTCTCGGAAAGTCGCTCCCCCAAAGCGCCGCTAGGCCCCACGTCGTCGCTGACGCCGCGAGAGTCCCGCCGATCACGGGAATCGCGAGTTTCAGGGCCATGCCTCGCATCGTTCTCCAGTTGATTTGTAAGCAGCCACCGAGCACGAGGACGCTGATAAGCCATCCGAGGATATCCAACCGTTCGGTCGCAGCGCCCAGCGAAACGACTGTATCTCGGGGAATCCAGGCAATGCCTGCAAGCCAGGACGGGATGACCAGGCAAAGCACCGTATCGATGCCTATCAAGCGGAGACGCGAAAGACGGCCAAACTCCGCGCAGGCGAAAGCGCCGAGAATTGTGATAAAAAGAGCGATGCAGAGCCTGCCCAAAGACACATCCGGCTTTTCGACGGAAGCAACGGCGGCAAGACCAAGCGCCAATACCACAACGCCAAGGACGCCCGTGCTTCGCGTGCGCCATCGAGGGGACGATGCCGCATCGCGAATGGCATTCCTTTTGGACGCCGGCACTGGCATCTTCCACAATGAGGACAAAATTCAGAAACGAGTATGAATTGGATTCAAACTCCGTCAACCGGAAGGACGGTATCGAACCATGCCGCGCGGTTCATTGCAGATGCCGGCGCGTCGGCTGCGGATTTGAGCGATCGCTCCAGGCGCGCTTTCTTCCGTATGCCGAGAAGCTCGATTTACGGCGCCGAGGTCTGGACGGCTTACGCCAGGCCTCACCCCAAAACGGGCCGCCCCTTAATCGCTCGTTAGGATGCGGGAGAGCCTGGCGGGGAGTTTGGCTAGCTCTTTACCCGCCAAGCTCGTCGTCGTATTTTTGAGACAGAGACCAACCGCAGGCTGTGTAATTCGCCTAGCTCCGTCCAGGCGCTTCGCCACTGAAACAGACTGAAACCAGCATTTGCTGCCAACGCAGCTTACGGCACCCTCGCCCTGAACCGCACGGACGTTCGCCGTGGCTGGATCGCCTTTATCGCCCGTTTTTTCCGTTTGGACTTCGAAGACTTCGCATGCCTTGAAGGCCCGCGCGCCTTCGGCGCCAAGTTCGATCTTCGGACCCCGGATCTCCGCTGCGCCCCCCAGCGCCAACGCTGCTGACCTTGCGAAAATGGGCATGCGCTATCCCGTGGAGTTCGTATCAAACAGATCCAAAAGATCGAGCACCAGCAAACGCTTTCCGTAGAGAGCAAGGAAGCTCACTCTAAACGGTGCCAATCAGTAATCTGAGCTAGGAAGAACCGTCGCTGGAGAATGTCACGGCAACTGACCCGAGACAGATAGCACCAACATGACGAACATTGCTTGCCATCGCTTCCAAGTTGCCTTTGAATACCTCAAATGTATTTTATCACCATTCTTTTGCTTCTTCTGATTTTTCCGATCGCTTCGACCGCTATCGAGGCGCTCGCATTTGGTCACACGCTCTCCACGTCAGCCATGAAATGGTTTGTCTTCTGGCCAATGCTGAGATTGCTCATTGCCGGCATCCGTCAAGTTATGCAGCCTGCATTCACTGCACGAGATATCTTCCACATTGAAGATCGGTCTGCTTTTGGCATCGTGAGAGAACTCGGATTCGCCAATTTAGCGATGGGCTCACTTGGCGCGCTGTCGCTTGTCTGGCCGCAACTGCTGTTCGGCGGGGCGTTTGTTGGCGGAATTTACTATGCGCTCGCAGGCGTAGGCCATATCCCTCATGCCCGAGGCAATTCAAAGCGGACGATGGCGATGATTTCAGATTTAGCGATTGCCGTCGTGCTAGTGCTTATTGCCTGGAAGGCGGTTTAGGAGCAAGGCTGACGAGAGCGAGAATGAAGAAATCCGCCGGAGCGTCACACATGACTGAGAATGATCCTTTGCCTCGATCCGTTCGCAACCGTGCTGCGGCTGGTCTTCAGCCTTGATGTCGGCAGACATAATTAACCCCGCACAGTTGCGAGTGCTCGGGATTCAGCACGAATACGGATGACAAGCGCCAGCGCATTCAAGACGGTGAAGATCGACGCTATCAACACCAGATGAAGAGCGAGCGGCAAAATGGCGATTTCCGCAGCGACGATTGCGTAGTTTGGATGTGATAAATATCTGTATGGCCCCGACGTAACCATAGGCGCGTTAGGCAACACAATGATGCGCGTTGTCCATCGCGATCCGAGCGTCGCCAGCACCCAAACGCGAAGGGCCTGCAACAAAATAAAGATCGAAAGAGCGACAAGATTTACGTCCTGGCCGCGACCCCATATCCACAAGGTGGTCAGCCAGGCGGCATGGATCATAACTACGAACGGATAATGACCCGGAGCGATCTCGATCGCGCCTTGCGCCAATAGCCTGCGGGTGTTGTATCGGGATATGACGAGCTCGCCTAGCCGTTGCAGGGTGACCAGCGCGAGAATGAGGATGGCGAGGGTCACGATGCGACGTGACGCAGAGTGACGCAGCTTGCCGTAAAGCCGGGCCCGAGCGAGGTCATTAGCGATCGCGGCGGCAGGCCCCGCGCGCGGGCCCGCTCAAGCACAAACAGGACCGTGGCCGCCGACATATTCCCGTAATCGGCAATAACCTTTCGTTCGTTGTTGAGCGTCCCCTGATCGAGCGAAAAAGCTCGCTCGATCGCGATAATGACCTTCGTGCCGCCTGGATGGCAGATGAAGCCATCGATATCTTCAATCGACAGACCCATCCCGGACAAGACTGCCGTGACGCCGGGTTTCATGTGCTTAGCTACGAAGTCAGGGATCGTGCGCTGAAAGATCACGCCAAATCCTTCGGGGTCCACGCGCCACCCCATGATATTCAGCGTGTTCGGCCACAGATGCTCTCCGGTCGCCTCGATACAAGTTGCACCTCCATCACCGGCACGCAACACAACAGCGGCAGCCCCGTCGCCAAACAGACTAGCAGCAACGATATTGGCTTTGGTCAATTCGTCGTGGCGAACTGCGAGCGTGCAAAGTTCAAGCACCACTAGCAGCACGTCGGTGCCAGGCCGCGCTTGCGCCAAGCGCGATGCAATCGACAGTCCCGCGACGCCACCCGCGCAGCCCAGTCCAAACACTGGCACCCGCGACACATCCGGCCGAAAACCAAGTTTCCCGGCGACGCGCGCCTCCAGTGTCGGAGTGGCAATGCCGGTCGAACACACCGTGACGACGGTGTCGATGTCGGCCGCGCTGAGATCGGCGCGCTCGATAGCTTTGTGCGCGACATCGACGAACAAGGCTTCCGCGCCTTCGAGAAAGGCCTGAGTCCGCTCCGGCCAGCCACGCGGCTCGTAGTACCATTCGATCGGTTTGACGCCGTAACGGCGCTGTATACCAGTATTGGCGAAAAGAGTGGAGAGCGTTTCAAACTGCGGATATAGCGAGCCCAAGATAGCTCGGGCTGCCTCGAGGATTTGCATCTGATGAAACACATATGCTGGAACCCCGGTCGCCATCGAGACTAAAGCGGCCGCGTGTTTCATGTCGTTACTCCTGCCCGAGTGGTATCGATATCTGAAACCGCGGCCCACGCAATTAGCCAGGCGGGCGCCGGCCACCTGTGCCGATGCAGATGAACTCACCGCGCCACGGCGTTCTTACATCTTGACCGTCACCTTGCGGTTCTCACCGAGGTTCGGCCTCTCTCCGGTGAACTTCGCCTTGGCGAACTCGAAGATGGTCGCCATGGCACTTGCTGGTCCATCCCACAATTCCCCGATAAAAGGCTCGATTCGCAACAGGCATACATTGAGATCGCTTGGCCCTCCTGGCCACCACAATTCATCAGTCTTTCGCCATGCCGCCTCTATCTTGTCCGCATCGTGGATCATGTCGGCGCGACCGGTGATCGACAGATAAGCTTTCTCGTTTGCATCGATAAAGATGAGTCCGACATCGGGCCTGGCCTCAATCTCCTGCTCCTTGGCGCTGTGAATATCGGTTACGAAGAAAATCAGGCCAGCGCCGCGATCAGGTCTTGCTTCCAGTGGTCGCGCACGCAATCCATCAGCGAATTGCGTTGTCAGCATGCAAACGCCCACCTTTTCAATGATGTCCCAGACGCGATCGATGTTGTTTTCCTTATTCATGTTAGACCAGCTTCATGTGATGTGGTTGGTAACCTGAGGCTTCAGTAATTCGAGACTTCGGAAACGGGTTCTTCGCGTGGCTTGTGCGGCTCAGTATCGATTTGGGATAATCCCCATCAAGTGGCGGAGTTCCCGTCATCAAAAGCCCGGCGCTCGCACCGGACTCGCGGAAGAATCAACGGTTCGACAGGGGCGAACAACAAGGCAGCGTCTGTGATTACATGGCACTGCGCCGGCACAGGGCCAACCGCATCATGATTGATTATTGTGTTGGATACGGACTTGCGAGACATCCTTCTCTTGAGCCAGGCGGCAAGGCTTCAGGCGCAACGGCTTCAGCCGGCTGCCGGAGGCGCCCGGGTCCGCAAGAACGGAAAGACACCTTATGAGATTCTCCGTGAACGGCTCATGGCACCTGCAGGCCTTCGTTCCGGAGTCTCAGAATTATTTTTTTAGCGCCGCAGGAGGCAACGGCCTGCGTTCGTTCCGACGATGCGGCCCTACTACTCGATTTGCGGCCCTACTACTCGGAGATGAGCGGGGAGGTTGGCCGTCGTTGGCGCGATCAAGGCCTTGCCGACCGCGGTCGTTGTGACAGCCATGGTGCGGTCAAGGCTGATACCAGTTCAAGGGCGAATGCCTAACACAAGACACAGAGGAGCTAAGCAACCGCCCGTTCATTGAATCGGTCGATCGAAATATTTCTTGTCAGCTAGGAACCGCCCAAGCGGGAGCCGGTTCGTTGTAGGCAAAAGCAACGGAGATCACGCATGTTCATGCACAACAAGCGCTTGCAATACACTGTCCGCGTTTCGGAACCAAATCCGGTGCTCGGTTCGTTTATGCTGGAGCAGTTCGGCGGTCCTGACGGCGAGCTCGCAGCGGCGATGCGCTATTTCACGCAGGGACTGGCTGACGACGACCCTGGCCGCAAGGACATGCTTCTCGATATCGCTACCGAAGAGCTCAGTCATCTTGAAGTGATTGGTTCCATCGTCGCAATGCTCAACAAAGGCGCCAAAGCCCAAATTTCTGAAGGCAGCATGGAGGAAGCTGAACTCTATATGTCCCTCACGAAGGGTGGGAATAGCCACACTCAATCGATCCTCTATGGTGGCGGTCCGGCACTCACCAATTCTTCAGGAGTTCCATGGACTGCCGCCTATATCGATAGCCGGGGTGATCCTACTTGCGATCTACGCTCGAACATAGCCGCTGAAAGCCGGGCCAAGATTGTGTACGAGCGACTCATCAATTTAACCGACGATCCTGGTATTAAGGAGGCACTGGGCTTTCTTATGACTCGTGAGATCGCTCACCAGAAGTCATTCGAGAAAGCGCTCTATGCCATCGCAGATAACTTTCCACCTGGCAAACTTCCGGGACTCAAAACTTTCGCAGATACTTATGTAAATACTTCGCAAGGCGGCGCAGAGCCGAACGGCCCATGGAATAGCGGCAAGCAATGGAAAAGGGTGGATGAGTTGGAATCAAGCCTTCCAGCAGATGGCGGCGATGGCGAGGCCACCGTTCAGCTCAGCTCGATTGACATGGCAGCTCTCAAAGCCCTAGGCGCTCGCACAATGTCGCAACAAGAAGGCGACCCGAAGACTGGCGCGGATTTAGGCGCTGGTCCTGGCGCGGGAAAAGTCACCGGCGGAGACAAAGGCGGAGCAGTTGACATGGACGAAGCCAGAGCTATGGCACAAAGACGGACCGCAGCGTAGGCAATCCCAAAAGGGATCGCAAAAAATCGTCCACGACTATAACAGCCTTGGTTTGCGCTAACTGCCGTTGACTTGCGTCCGGTCGCCAGATGCCGGTACGCCAGCAGGCGTATTCCCTCTGGTGGACGTTTGCGTCACGTACTTACTTAAAATACTCGCTATACGTCAGGATGCCAGGCTTCGATCAGTTCCGCAGCTTCGGCCAATTCGACCTGGACGTTGAAACGCTGGGCTTCCAGCGCGATGCACCTGCTAAGCCGATGGACACCACGGCGGAGCGTTCCGGGCGGAGCGTTCCGGGCCATGAGCTTCCGTTTACAAAAATCCCGGGCTTGAGTTGGAAATCTTAAAATGGCGCATTCTCTGCGATGTTTGCCACGGCAAGACGCCAAAGTAGGGCTTTCGCGTTCCGCCTCGATCCCTGGTCTGGGAATGATTAGCTGCTTGGTTCGCAACCGCGACGTCACATCGGAAGGACTGCTAAGACAAAGCTAGTTCAAGAGACTGTCAATAAGCTAAGCGACAGTATTTTTGCTACGGCTTGAAACCAACATTTACGCGGCGGCGCTGGCGGATCATGTCTCATGATTTCATCGTCGCCATAACTGCGGCCTCGTTCTGATGCTGATGCTGACGCTGCTGCTCTACTTCCATGCGCCGGCTGCGCCGGCCATTAGCATCGGGACACCGGGAACGTTTGCGGTGCGAGCCGGTTTTCCATCCCTAGCGAGGAGAATCTCATGGCCAAAGAAGCAAGAGAAACCGGCACCCTAATCGGCAGCGATAAGGTTGAAGGAACCGCGGTCTACGGCCGCGACAACGAGAAGATCGGCGAGATCGAGCGCGTCATGATCGAGAAGAGGAGTGGACGAGTGTCATACGCGGTCCTTGGGTTCGGCGGGTTTCTCGGCATCGGAAATGACCATTATCCGCTTCCCTGGAACAGCCTGAAATACGACACCGATGTTGGAGGGTACCGGGTCGGCGTAACCGAGGAGCAGCTCAACGGCGCGCCCAGGTATGCATCAGCGAGCAGCTGGGATTGGACAGACCGTGGCCGCACCAAAGCAGTCGACGACTACTATGCTGGCCTTACCTAGAATTCGAGGTCGCGGCCGGCTTCCCGGCCGCGATGCTCAGCGGGATCATAGGAACGAGGCTGTCGCACCGAAATTACTGGCGGCCCGCGCCGAGACCCGGGGGCACCGCACGGTTCTGCAAGACCTCAAAAGCTCTCAGCGGAGGCCGTGCGTTCATGGAGCGCATATTCAGTTGCGCTTGCTCCGGAAGTCGTTGAACGAGGCGTCTATCAGGAGGAGTTTGTCGAGCACTATCAGCTGCCGCTCCTCGCGCGTACCGGGCCCGTTCTCAAGGAAAGCCTGCAGCGTATCCTTGACCTGCTGCACCTTCGCGTCCTTGCTTTCGAGCCCGTCGCTGAAGCGTGAAAGGATTTCCTGTATCCGCTTCTCGTCCTCATCGCTCATCTTCACTCTCCGTTAGCAGGCTTCGCTAAGATAGGGCGCATCCGATACGAGGCAAGTCCTTCGTTGAAAGCGCACCTTCACGCGTTGATTGAAGCATCGCAAAAGCCGCTGGGTCTCAAGCGGCTCTTTGCGTGCATCAAGGCAACGGCACGACCGGCCCCATGGGCGTCAAAGCCATCGCCAGCTACCTCAACGAACGCCGTTTCTTCACGCGCGACGACGGCCGCTGGGGATTAGCGCAAATGGCCGCACGATCGCGATGGACAAGCTCGACGATCTCGTGGCGAGCCGCATAGAGGAACGCTTGCTCCAGCCCAAGCAGCTGAAGACGATCCTCGCCAATCTGCTTGACGGCCGTGAAGACCGCGCCGAGCGCCGCCGCCAGCACCTTGCCGAACTCCACAAGCGAATCACCGAGACCGACCAGCGCCTTGACCGCCTCTATGACGCGATCGAAGGCAGCATCGTCGATAAGGACGATATGGTGCTCAAGGACCGCATCGCCGGCCTCAAGGCCATTCGGGATCAGGCCACGGCCGACGCCGAGCGGACCCAGGCCACGCTTGACAGCGCCGGTGGCGAGTCGGTCAGCCTCGACATGATCGACGATTTCTCCCGCACCGCCCGCTAGGGCCTGCGCCTTGAAAGCGGCGGCTATCGGCGGGATCACCTACGCGCGTTCGCGTAGCGCGTCGAGGTGGCGGACGACGAGGTTCGCATCATGGGATCGAAATCAGAGCTGCCTCGCGCCCTGGTGGCCGCTTCGAACGTGGATTCGGCGGCGTTCGACGTTCGCAGTTCTGTTCTGAAATGGCGCGCCCGAAGAGATTCGAACTCCTGACCCCCAGATTCGTAGTCTGGTGCTCTATCCAGCTGAGCTACGGGCGCGTTTGTCGCGGAAATCGCGAGTGGCGAACAGCAACTGCGTTCGGAGACAGGCGTCTCGAAAGCGGGCCATAGCTAACGGCTCCCGTCCGGCTTTGCAAGCGGCACCGCTGCACCAACATTGCTGAAATGGCGGCAAACCGCTGAAACCGCCCTGATAACGGACGATGGCGACACGGCTGCTAACCTTATGGCAGGAATGGCCAAATCACGTTAAGTGCGCGCCCCGCGCTCGAATTCAGTTCTATGCGCGCGCGCGTTCGTTGCGAATGGTCTGCAATTCCACCGGGCGATCGGGAATCGCGACCCGGAACGTCGCACCGATGGTGCCTTCCACCAGATTGACCTCGCCGCCATGCGCGCGCACCAGTTCCGCTGCAATCGCAAGTCCGAGGCCGCTGCCGCCCGGACGCGCCGATCCCTGGAAGGCCTCGAACAGATGATTGCGCGCCTGTTGCGGCACGCCAGGTCCGGTATCGGAGACCTCAATGATCGTCACCGAACCCTCGCGGCGGCCGGTGATCCTGATCTGCCGGGCCGCGGCATCGTGCGGCTGACTTTCCAGGGCCTGCGCCGCATTGCGCACCAGATTAAGCAGGATACGGAAAAGCTGATCCGGATCGGCGTCGATGGTGAGTCCGCGCTCGATCGCATTGATCCAGGTGATCGACCCTTCCGCCGCAAGCCCCGCCGACTCGCGCACCTCGTTGACGATAGGCTCGATCGCTATTTTCCGCCGGTCAGGCGCGGCTTCCTGCGCGCGACCGTAAGATAGTGTCGACTGGCAGAATGCGATGGCGCGCTCCAGTGAGCGCATCAGCTTCGGCGCGAACCGCTGCACCCGCGGATCGGGCACGCTGGCAAGCTGATCGGACAGCAACTGCGAGGACGCCAGCAGATTGCGGAGATCGTGATTGATTTTCGAGACCGCGAGGCCGAGCGCCGCGAGCCGGCTTTTCTGATGCAGCATCGACACGAGGTCACGCTGCATGTCGGATAACTCACGCTCGGCGACGCCAATTTCGTCGCCGCGCTGCGACGGCACGATAATCCGCGCCGAACTCTCGGGATTTTGGTGGAAGCCCACGAGATTCGCGGTCAGACGCCGCATCGGGCGAACGAACAGATAGTGCAGCGCCAGATAGACCAAGGCCGCGGTGAGAACCGCGATCGCCAGCGAAACCAGCAACAGGTTGCGCGAGAAACGGTACATCGACTGGCGCAGCGGCTCCTCGTCGGTCACGACTTCGATGAACTGCGCACCGCGCGGTCCGGGCCCGATGATGCGGATCGCCTGGTTGCCGCTTTCCAGCATGGTTTCGAACGAACCCATAATGGCCGACCACGGTGTCACGGTGCGGATGTCGATGTCATGGTCGATCGCTGCCGGCAAATCCGCGCTGGCAAGCAGGCGGCGCTGCTGGCCCATCTTGATGGCGACGGCCCGCGCCCCGATGCTGCCGAGAATTTGCCGTGCGAGCGAATCGGGCACAGTGCCCGACGGGGCCGCGTCGAGCACCAGCGCGGCCGTGTTCGCAGCCGCGAGCCGGTCGTTGAGCCGGTTCATCCGGAAGTTGGCGATCGCGGGGACGTAGATCAGGATTTCAGCGATCATCACCAGCGGGATCGTCAGCAGCAGGAGCTTGCCGGACAGACCGAGCCGGCCGCGCAATGACAAACGCGCTGCCCGAACCCGGAGTTGTTCGATCGCCTGTGACACGGCTGCCCTCCGCAGACCTGCGGCAAACTGACAGTAATTCCGCCCTTATCCCAAACCGGCCGGAAAAACCGCTGAAACGCTCGATAATATGGACAATATAGACCCAATGCGGGATTTGGCCAATTCCGTCGGCGCAGGGAAACGCTACATGGCAAGATTGACGAAAAGAGGCCGCTCCCTTATAAGCCGCGCCAACTGTCCGCGATGGCCCGGTTTCAACCGGGGCGGCTCGTTCGGGCCGAAATCGTCGGCCTGGCTCGGGTCGGCATTCCCGGGCTCAACCTCAATATCAGGCGACTTGCCCGGTCAGCGGAGATTCCCGTGAAACGGACTTATCAACCCAGCAAACTGGTGCGCAAGCGCCGCCACGGCTTTCGTGCCCGTCTGGCAACGACCGGCGGTCGCAAGGTTCTTGCCGCGCGGCGCGCACGCGGCCGCAAGCGCCTGAGCGCCTGAGCGAATCTCTCCGAGATTTCATCATGGACCGGTTGAGGCAGCGAGCGGATTTCCTCGCCGTTGCCAATGGGCTGCGGGTGAGCACACCCGCCTTTGTGGTGCAAAATCGCCGCCGCGACGATGACGGCCCGATCCGGATCGGCTTCACGGTGACCAAAAAGAACGGCACCGCGACCGAGCGAAACCGTATCCGCCGCAGGCTTCGCGAATTGGTGAAGCGCATGGGCTCCTTATCCATGCGACCGCACAGCGATTATGTGGTAATCGGCCGCCGTGCTGCGCTCGACCGCGGTTTCGCCGTCATGCTCGATGACCTGCGTTCGGCGTTCCGTCGCCTCGATCGCCAGCATCCAGGATGATGGCGGCGTCACGATCGGCGGCTTCGACGGCGAACCGAGCTGCAACCCGAACCGAATGACGAGACCCTGAACGATGTCTGAGAACCGCAACACCATCATCGCCATCGTTCTGTCGGGCCTCGTCCTGATCGCATGGCAGTATTTCTACAACATCCCGCAGATGGAAAAGGATCGCGCGGCGCAGCAGACGCAAAGCCAGATGGACCAGTCCAAGACCGAGCCGGCGAAAAATTCGCCCGTGCCCGGTCACGCCGCTGCGGAGACCACGACGCTCAGCCGCGACGCCGCCATCGCGGCCACCCCGCGCATCAAGATCGACACCCCTCGCCTGAGCGGAAGCCTTTCGCTGAAAGGCGCGCGCATCGACGATCTTCTGCTGACCAAGTTCCGCGAGACCGTCGACCCCGCCTCGCCTGCGATCGAGCTGTTTTCGCCCTCCGGCACGGCCAATCCGTATTATGCCGAATTCGGATGGGTC
>Ga0209935_1002634_pt1 | contig 21096 bp, 17 predicted proteins | sample ThiBio_1000_plan_2_FD_183958 | JGI IMG/M metagenome (GOLD analysis project Ga0209935, IMG submission 183958) | Wastewater bioreactor microbial communities from Cape Town, South Africa - Thiocy_cont_1000_plan (SPAdes) | ecosystem: Engineered > Bioreactor > Thiocyanate-remediating >...
GAAAATTATTATAATACTTGGAGAGATAATTATTATAATGCTTGAAGAGAATAATTGAAAAGAACTATTGTCAATTATACAATTTATAAATTTGTAGAGATAATAATTCTGGTACCTTGAAAGAACAATTGATATTGATATTGATATTGATGTTTACAATTATAATAGATAATAAAATATTTATTATCATGATGACATATTTATGTTAATACTTAAAGAGATTATCATTGTTATATTTGAATATGATAATGATACAATTAATAAACTTCAAGAGAAGAATGGATAATTATGCAATTTATAAATTTGAAGAAATAATTATTCTGATACTTTAATAGAATAGTTCAGGATTATACAATTTATACTTGAAGATATATTTATTATAATATTTTAAGAGAAGAATTGAGAATTATATAATTGTATACTTGGAGAGATCAGAATTATAATTTTCGGAGATGATAATTCTGGTACTTCGAGAGATAATTCTTATAATTGAAGAGATAATTATTTTACTTGAAGAGATCAGAATTATAATTCTTGAAAAGAAGAATTATAATTACGCAATTAATTTACTCGAAATGATAATTTTTTTGATATTTGAGAAGATAATCCGAATACTTGAAAGAATATTATAAATATACCTTGGATTAATACTATAAATATACTTCGATAAATATATTCTATGTATATTCAGTAAATTTTATATATCTTATGAATATTATCAATAAGACTTTATATTGAACAACTGTTCAAAATAAGAATATCTTGCACTATATTTCTTTATATTTTATAGTAATAAATATACAAGTTGTTGATTGTATATTTATTATAGTATGAAAAAAGTGAGTTTATCCAAAAATGGATAAATTTTGCATACCTCTCCCTCCTTTTGCAAAATTTAATTATCCAAATTTATATTTTTCAATTTTATTTATTTATTCATCTCCTAAAAATGTAATTCCGGTAAGTTAACTATTAATATATTAATAGTTAAGCAGCCAGAATTATAATTCTAATAGTTCTATAAAATTATATCTAATCTGTTTATAAAATTATATCTAATAGTTTATTTACCAGAATCATATTTTTTTGTGAAATATTATTTTAATTGTTTCATATAATATTTATAAATATTCTCTTTAAGTGTATCATATAATTCAAGATTCTTTTTCAATTATCTCTTTCAGTATATAAATTGTATAATAGTAAAAAAGATAATTATGTCGCGCAACTATTCTGATATTATTTTATACAAGAATATAATTGTATTACTTAGTTATTAAGATATTATTTACATATAAATATAATATCTGTAACTTAACTATTAAGATATTATTCTGCAAAATAATATAATTCTACTATTTATTGATTAGGATCTTATTTATATAAGAATATAATTCTGTTACGTTTATCGATAAATATGCGATTTTTAGAAGATTCGCATTCTGTTACTTATAGATCAATATATTATTTCATTAAGTAATTAAAATAATGTTTCGCAGAAGAACATTATTGTTATAACTTATACTCAAAGATAATTGAGAGTTATGCGATATTTGATAAGATAATTATTATACGAAGAAAATAATTGAAAATTATACAATATATAAAAAGAGATAAATATTGTGATACTTGAAGTGAATAATTATCAATTATTCAATATCTTGAAAAAATAATTATGATACTTGATAAATATTTATTGTTATACTGAACAGATCATAATTATGGAGCCCGATGAAATATTAATTTTTATACTGAACAGATCATAATTATGGTGCCCGATGAAATATTAATTTTTATACCGAAGAAATAAAAATTCTGATACTCGAAGAGATAAAAATTCTGATACTCGAGGAGATAAAAATTCTGATACTCGAAGAGATAAAATTCTGATACTCGAGGAGATAAAAATTCTGATACTCGAAGAGATAAAAATTCTAATACTCGAGGAGATAAAAATTCTAATACTCGAAGAGATAATTATTCTGATACATGAAGAGATAATTATTCTGATACTTGAAGAGATAATTATTCTGGGGTTCGACATAATAATAATTCTTATAGTTGAAGAGAAAGATTTACAATAATACACTTAATAATTTTAAAACGACAGTAATAATTGAAAAGAGAATAATTCTGTTAATTAAAGAGAATACTGTAATAAATAAACTTGTAGGAATAACAATTATTATACTCAGAGAGATAATAATTGTTATACTCAGAGAGATAATAATTGTTATACTCAGAGAGATAATAATTGTTATACTCAGAGAGATAATAATTCTCATACTCAGAGAGATAATAATTGTTATACTCAGAGAGATAATAATTCTCATACTCAGAGAGATAATAATTGTTATACTCAGAGAGATAATAATTCTCATATTCGAAGAGAAAATTGGAGAATAATACAATAAATGGACTCCATAAGATAATAATTATTATACTTGTAGAGAAGAACTGAGAATAATACAATAATACAATAAATAAACTCAAAGAAATAATTATTATGGGACTTGAAGAAAGAATTAAGAAGAATACAGTAAATAAATTTGATAAGATAATTATTATGGTGCTTGAAGAAAAGAATTAAGAATAATACAATAAATAAATTTGATAAGATAATTATTATGGTGCTTGAATACATAATAATTGAAGGAAATACGTGAAGAGAATAATTGAAGGGAATACGTAAAGAGAGTACTTGAAGGAAATACGTGAAGAGAATAATTGAAGGGAATACGTGAAGAGAATACTTGAAGAGAATACTTGAAGAGAATACTAATTAAAATATTTTAAATTATTAATCGTATATTTAAAACATTTAATTAACTTATATAATACAGATAGTAAAGAGAACATGATTATATAATATTATATAGAACAAAAATTGAATAAACTACATAAATCGTTAAAATACACACGATGAATATAATTTGCCATAAGCAAATTTATATTTTGGTCAAATATATTGCAAGACAGATACAAACATAATTAAAGAAATAACAATACTAACAAAATTTTAGTAATATAGATAAAACTTATTATAAAGATACAATAAACTTTATATTTCAAGAAATATAAGAAAAAATATTTCAACATACAATATTATCCGATTTGTCGAATATTGTATTTTAAAGATACAATCAAACAGTTGGTCTTTACTTTAACTCTTCATTAGTATTTGCTTTATATGGTTTATATGGTTTATATGGTTTATATATGTCATCATTTTATTCGATATGTAAAGCATAACCACATTAATAGTTCAAAATTATACTATTATGTTAATAACATTGACCACTGACAATAATGTTTTATATAATTCTATAATATTTAATTCTACAATATTTAATTCTATAATTCTATAATATTTAATTATATAATATTTAATTATATAATATTTAATTATATAATATTTAATTATATAATATTTAATTATATAATTATATAATTATTGATAATGGTTAATGATTTATATATAAATATAGCAATATTTTTATCAACTAAAGATATGTTTAGTTTATCTTATACATGTAAAGAAGTACAAATGTATTTAATGGAATCAAAATATAACATGATCAATCACCAAATGAAGCTCAAGAAAAATATTAAAAATCTTAAATTTATAACGGAATTGCCCTATAAAATTTATAATTTGAAACTGAATAAAAACCTAAGAGATGATGATTTCGTATATTTAGAAGGTATTAATACACTTAATATGTAAAATTGTAAACAGAAAACAATTACAGATAAAGCATTTGAACATCTAAAAGGCATACATACTCTTAATATGTCAAAATGTAGACAAAACAATTACAGACAAAGCATTTGAATATTTAAAAGGTATTCATACGCTCAATATGACAAGATGTTCACAGAAAACAATAACGGATAAAGCATTCGAAAATTTACAAGGTATTCATACTCTTAATATGGAATCTTGTGATCAAAAAACAATAACGGATAAAGCATTCGAGAATTTAAAAGGTATTCATACTCTTAATATGGAATCTTGTGATCAAAAAACAATAACGGATAAAGGATTAGAGAGTTTAAAAATCAATAGATATTCTTAATATCAAATATTGCAGTAGAAAGTTATTATAGATAATTTAAATCCAACACACTCTCTCACTACAAGGATTTAAAAAAGAGAATAAATACAGATAATATGTTAATTGTAATTAAATCTTTAAATGTATAAGAATATTCTTTAAATAAGCCCAGTAATCAACAATAATAGACAAAATAATAATTATTAATAGTAAACATTCTGACAATTAAAAAGATAATTCTTTTGATACATGAAGAGAAGAATCATGATGAAATTAATAAGCTTGAGGATATATTAATTCTCGTACTTGAATCAAATAGTTACGAATTATTCAATTAACATACTTAAAGATATACTTGAGAGATCATTACAATACTTGAAGAGATCATTATAATACTTGAAGAGAATGATTCAGAATTATACAATTATAAACTTGAAGAGATAATTATTCTAATACTTCAAAGAATCATTATTGAATACATAAATAATAATTCCAATACTTGAAGAGAAGAATTGAAAATTTTACAATTAATAAAACTAGAAGAGATAATAATTCTAATACTTTAAGAGAAAAATTAAGAATAAACTTGGAGAGATCGGAATTCTTATACTTGAATGGATAATTATTCCAATACTCGAAGAGATACTAATTCTAATATTTTAACAGTTTTGCATTGTTATATTTGAATATATAATAATTATACAATAACTTGAAGAGAAGAATTGAGGATTATACAATTTATATACTTGAAGAGATAATAATTCTTATACTTGAAGAATCAACAATTATACAATTTATACTAAAGAGATAATAATTTTAATACTTGAGAAGAATTATTAAGAAATATTTTTTATGGAACTTGGAGAGATATTAATTCTCATACTCGAATGGATGAATTGACAATTATACAATTTATATACTTGGAGATATAATAATTCTTATACTTTAATTGAAGAATGGAGAATTATACAATTTATGTACTTGAAGATATTAATTCTTATGCTTGGAGATATAATAATTCTTATACTTTAATTGAAGGATGGAGAATTATACAATTTATGTACTTGAAGATATTAATTCTTATGCTTGAACATAATAACTGATAACCATTTGATAAACTTGAAAAGATATTTATTATAGTACTATAGGATAATAACTGATAACCATTTGATAAACTTGAAAAGATATTTATTATAGTACTATAGGATAATAATTTTGAATTGTACAATTAATAAACTGAAATAGATATTTATTAATATAATGAGATATTTATTATAATACTTTAAGAGTATAATTGATATTTATACAATTATTATATTTGAATATACAATAAATTTACTTTAAAACACAATTTAATACTTAAACATGTAATTCTTTTGATACATTCACAGAATTATTATGATACAATTAATAAACTTGAAGATTAATTCTTACTTGAAAGATAATTCTTTTTATACTTGAATAGAATAATTGAGAATTATATAATTATATAATTAATATACTTTAATACATAATTATTATAATACTTGAACAGAATAATTATATTGCAGAATAAATGACTTAAATACATTATTTTGATACTTAAAGATAATCAGAATAATATGACTTAATTTTTCTATAGATATTGGAGATATAAAATAAGTAAAATTGAAAAATATAAATTTGAGAAATTTAATTTTGCAAAAGGAGGGGAAAGGTCTGCAAAATTTATCTATTTTTAGATAAAACTCACTTTTTTCATACTATAATAAATATACAATCGTTACTTTGTATATTTACTGTCATGAAATACTTTATATATATAAAGAAATATAACAACCGATATTTTTATTTTGAAAAGTTGTTCAATATAAAATCTTATTGATAATATTCATAAGATATATAAAATTTGTGACAAATACGGCTGTTTTATTTTACGTAATAAATATAGGCGAGATTTTTTACTTTTCCTGGAAATTAATATAAGTAAATGCTTAATTATATGTTGCAGCCAAGTCTTAACAGTTCCAGTTGAATTCCATATGAAGTCACTGTAATAGTGCTCAACTAGGCGATATACTGGGTTCAATATGTAATTGTCAAGAATAGACTGTTACAATTATATTAATAATATTTTATGTTATAATAAACAATATGTTTGTTATAATGTAAAAAGAACGTGTTTATCCAAAATAGATAAATTTATATTTTTCATTTTTGTTTATGATTTACTTACTATATAACAACTCTAAAATAAAGATGTTATATAGTTATTGTACAATAATAAACATATTACAAAAAGATATTTACCTAAAAATATAAAATGAAAATTACACAATACATGAAGAGATAAATATTCTAATACATGAAGAGATAAATATTCTAATACATGAAGAGATAATTATTCTGATACTTGAAGAGATAATTATTCTTATACTTGAAGAGATAATTCTTATACTTGAAGAGAATACAATAATACATGAAGAGATAAATATTCTGAAACTCGAAGAGATAAATATTCTGAAACTCGAAGAGATAATTATTGGAATACCTAAAGAGATAAATATTCCGAAACTTGAAGAGATAAATATTGGAATTCCTAAAGAGATAAATATTCGAATACATGAAGAGATAAATATTCGAATACATGAAGAGAAGAATTTAGAATTATACAATTAAAACTTAAAGAGATAATAATTCTAAAATTTGAAGAGATAAATATTCTAGAACTTAGGGATCTAGGAGATACCATAATATGATTAGATAATATTCAGAGAAATTTTAGAATAAAATAAATACTATGGATAATTATGGTATCATAAGATATAATAATTAAAATATTTTCAATTATGAAAATAATATACTTGAATATGTGATAATTTTGGTGGCAAAAGACAATAATTAAAATACAATTGAAGATTATACAAGGAAACGTAATTATAAGATAAATTATAGAATGTTGTGTGATAGATAGTTAGAAATTATGGCAATTTTCCAGATTTTTTTTGGGAACTATTCTGTTCTGAAACTTTATTGTTTCTTGTTCTATATATAATTGATCAATTTTTTCATCAGTATAGTAGTCAGATATAATATTTTGTAGAGTTTTATTAGTATCCAAAGACTTAAAAAAGTCCTCTATGCCTTCATACAAATTATCTCTAGATAAAGTATCATCATGTTTTATATCTTCCAAGATTAATTTGATCGTTTGATCAACCAGGCGCTGAAAAAGTTGATTATCTATTTTTACACTATCAATATCAAATAGGGTTTTCAAAAAGACGGACAAATGTTTTTTTATTTTTTGGTCTTTGTATTGATCCGATTTTTTCATATCACTATATAATATAATTTCAAGGATTAGTTTTTTCATTGCGATAATAGATCCCTGAAAATAATTATCGCCATATTCTTTCTTATTTAAGAATGAAAAGTTCATATTCTGCATAATTTTTTCATATATATAATTATCGTATACTGAAATCAGTAATATTAACTCTGTTCCTTTTGCAAATTTGTTTACTATATCCAATACTTCTCCATTTCCTTTCCCTACTTTATACACATGTATATCATTCCTCAAGAAAATTTCTTCTCTCACTAAATAAATGTATTCCATTTATTTGATTTATTCTTTGTATGTATAAATCAAATTTATATACTGTTATCTTTATTACTGAAAATATTTATGAGTATTAATTACATAAACAAAACAATAATTTTGTTTATAAAAATTATTGTTTTGTTTATGTATTTTATACTGGACAAATTTCAATAAAATATACTGGACAATATATTAGTTAATGTTATTAGTATTAATATAGAGCTTTAATCATCTTTAATGGTAAATACTCGGGTAAATATGTATATCTATATTATTAATCATTATTATTGTCGCTATCAGTATAGTTAATGTATTTTCAAATTCTTTTTTACTTGTTGTTCCAATTTTTTGAATCTTTTCAACTCATTAACTCATTCTAATATTCTGGAATTTTTTAATTTATTATATGTAATATTATAGACACTTATTATATTGATTATTGATTATTGATTATTGATTATTGATTATTGATTATTGATTATTGATTATTGATTATTGATTATTGATTATTGATTATTGATTATTGATTATTGATTATTGATTATTGATTATTAATATTTGTATTATAGTTTAAATAATTTAAAATATAAAATATATCTACATTGGTATCTAGTATGGTATTTGAAGATCAGAAGCAATAATATAGTATATGTGAAATTATAAATTTGATTAAGTGCACATATTTAAAAATATAAATACACAATTATAAATATATATTTTAAAGATATTAACATAATCGCTAGTGAATTTAATATTTATTATCAAGCGATACACTCAAATAAAGCTTTACGATGGAATATAAGGGACGAACAGATTGAATTTTAGTCTGATTAATTCAAGTAACAAATTGATACTTGATATTCTTTTTATAATTTACACAAATATATATTTACTAATATTAATCTTTGGTAAATATAATTATTAATGGTATTTATAGGAGGAAACAAGCCTAGAAACAATATAATTTAATAACTTATTAGGATAAAGATGAGAGGAAGAAAGTCTAGAAACAATGTAATTTAATAATTTATTAGGATAAAGATGGGAGAAAAGCCTAAAAAACAATGTAATTTAATAACTTATTAGGATAAAGATAGGAAAATAAAAATAATGGAAGATAATTAAATAATAAAAAAGACATAATAAAAGCGCGATAAAATAATATTTTATCATAATAAAATGACACTAGTTTTTGATTCAAAATACGATCTCCAATACACTATTAGTGCATCTCAATTCATAAGTTATGATAGTTCTAGTATAGTATATTTTGATACTCTTGTATACGATAATAATCCAGGAGGATTCGATACAACAACATATACTTATACAGTGCCTGAAACAGGAGTATATGAGATAAATGTAGATATAACCACAGATTATTTTTATCCAGCAGCTCTGTATATTTTGGTTAATAGTAATAATGTACTGTTATCTACTCTATCTGATCCAGAGTACACAAGTTCATCGGCCTGTATAAATGGAAAAACTAATTTATTACTAACATTAGGTGATACTATTACTGCTAATATACAAACTCAAATAGGTTCTGGAAATTTATTATCGGGTGTATATAATTCGAGATTTTCTATAACTTCTCATTTCTAACTTCCTATTTATAACTCGTAACAAAATTTTATAGATAGTAATATTACTATTTATAAAAGAATAAAAATTAGTTCAGATTTTAACTAATTAACTAATTAACTAATTTATATAGAATTTAATACAATATATAGAATTTAATACAATATTTAAACTAATACCTTCTCCATAATTTTTAAATTCATTTTATTCTCAACAATCACTTATTATACATAGTATTCACAATTATCGTATGTGTAATATTTATAATGTAAATATGCGTGATGTAAATATGTAATAATGTACTTTAAGAATATAATTTATATTATGTTAAGATGGGAAGTAATTTGAAAGGTTAAATAAAAATGAGTAACAGCCAAATTAAATAGATAAGATACTAAATATATAAGCAAAAATGTGGTTAAATAAAATAATCGAGCAATATATACGAGTTCAATATTATGTGATGATTTATTTATGGATATATTACACAGATACTTTAACAACGTTAAATTTATTATGTGAATATAGAGTATTATATGATTTTAAATTCAGAAAAAAATATAAATAAGAAAATTAGTGCAAAGGAAATAAAAAATTTATAAAGAGTTTATCATATAAGATATATATTTTGGATATTTATAAAATAGAAAATCCAGAAGAAAATTTAAATACCTTCAATAAATCATATATTAGATATGAATGATAAAGAGAATAATATGAATGGTAAAGAGAATAACATGAATGATGAAGAGAATATGATAAAAAATATTATTTGTGAAAAGATATTGAAACTTATATTTCGGAGCGAAAAAGTGTTTGTGAGGAGAAAAAACACTTTGAGAATTTACATACAATTAATATAAAATGTCATATTTTTGAAATTACAAGCAAAATATTGGAATATTTTTAAAAAGATGAAAATATTAATATAAATTATAATATATTTATTATTAATGGTGAAGATATGAGAAAAGTATAAATGTATTTAATTGTAAATATTTCATTGGATAAAAACTATATTCAGAATAGAATATTGCAAAATGAAATCAAATAAAATTAGGAAAACATCACAAAAATAGTTAAGAAGAATATTAAATATATATTAAATATATATTTAATATACATATGAGAAATATTTTGAGTATAAAAAATAGATAGTAAATTGATAATAAAAATAATATTATGTAATAAAAATAATATGGAATATATAGAATATATTTATCTAGAAAAGAATAATGATTTGGTAGAAAAAGAGGATCTATATAAAATAGGGAAAGGATTTGGTTACAAAATAGATATATCTAATAAAATGATGGCTAAAAAACAAATATTATTTTTTAGCATGGTGTATAATAGTAAAAAAATATATGAAGAAATAATAGAAAATATGAAAAAAAGATTTGTTGGAATAGGGTTATGTGGAAAGATATATTTTAAAGGATCATTTATTCTTATTCTCAACACAATTTTGAATATTGTACAGAAACACAGTTTGTTTAAAAACGACGAACTATTAAGGATTAGACAAAGAAAGAAGGAAAAAAAAAGAGATGTGCTACATGACTTTTTAGCGAATTCGTTTGATATTGACTATACTAAAATAGAAACTAATATAATAATGAAATTATATAGTACAACCAGAAAGTCTGTAGTAAAATTGATTAAATATGACGATACTATAGCAAGAGATATGTTATACACTACCATACAAAATTTTTTTGAACCTAATGATAATACTACAACTTTTTTAAATAATATAAAACAGTATTATACAGATGATGATGATGATATACATTCATATGGCCAAAAACATAAAAACAGAATTAGAAAACGGAATCGAGAAATATCCGATTATTTGGAAGAAGAATACAACATAAAATGAATTTACTAACTTTTATAATCTTTATTTAATCTTTATGTATCGAGTTTTATAATTTAAAGTAAAAATTAAATGGCAAATATCTAATTTTTACTTACACTCCAAAGCATGAATTACGCTTTGAAAAAATATTTTGTACTCACTAATATTCAAACTTTTTTTGTTAAATTTAAATATTTTAGTATAATGAAGTTCGTATATTTTAGTTTAGTTTATAATTACACAAACATATATTATTCTATATATGTGAACAATGTATATTAATTGCTTCTATATGTAAATTAATATATGTGAACAATGTATATTAATTGCTTCTATATGTAAATTAAGTGAAAGATATGAATGTATAATAACCAAACATTATCCAAAACTGATAAACTAAGTTAATATTATTTTCACAAACGATATTTGAATTCATAAAATTAATATAGTATAAAATATACATTATGTAGTATATACACAAATAATTTTATTAAATATAATAGTTACAGAGTAATTATAGTATAGAAATATCAAATAAAAAGAACTATAAAATTACCATACGTTGAGCAGGTTCAAATCATACTCTTTTAAAACTCCTTTTAAAAATAATTGGTGCAAAAATATTTTATTTTTGTCGTGATTTTCATACATGAATTTATATATTTCTATGAAGTTCAAGACATAGTCTGTATTATCCCTATCTACATCATCTGTATTATCCCTATCTGCATCATCTATATTATCCCTATCTACATCATCTGTATTATCTGTATTATCTGTATTATCTTCAGTATTATTATTTTTATGCGTCCTATTTTCAACTTTGTGAGCGCTATTATTCTCAGTATTAAGTATGTTATTATAAATATCATCTATATTTTCATCTATATTTTCATCTATATTTTTCACAGAAAACATAATATAATAGGATGGAATAGAAGAATTAATTTGTAAATTGTTATTGATACAATATATATAATATATGATTATTCTATAATCTCTATCTGTCAACATTTTCCAAAATGTATTATTGGAATGAATAGTATAAAAATCATGTGACAAAATTAAGCAATTTAAAATAGATTTTATATTACAATATGGGAAAATAGAATAAATTAACGTATCTGTATTCATTATTTATTAATAAGTATTAATAAATAATAAACAAAAGTATTATGAATGTATAATAACATATTTGATTTATTTTGATGTATTATGAAAATATTATACTTAAGTGTTGTTGTATTGAGAAAATTGTTAAATTATATAAAAACATATTGTTGTATATTTATATGATGCTAGTATTGTTTAGAAATACTATAACTGTTATATAATTTGTTAAAAAATAACAAATGTAACAAATATAACAAATTATACGTTTTTTGTACATTGCTATTGATATAATATCAATAAAGTATTAAAGAATACAATATAAAGATTTATAATAATCAAAAATGGATATATAAAACAAAAGAAAAAAATAACTGGATAGTTAATATAAATTTTAGATGTCATATAGAAAATGTGATAAAACTATGACTAGCCAAAACTATAGCAATGAAACGGTGGATGCTTAACAAACTATTCCTGTTAGATTTAATCAAAGTGAAAGAAAATAAAATAGGTATTTAATCGATATATTTTTATTGTTTACAAAAATAATTATAAACACGATATAATAGAATATCTAAATAAAATTAAAAATGTGATTGATTGATATGTAAAAATTTGCAAACATATATTTGATGAAATTTTCTAGATGTAAATCAGGGTATATGTAAGATACATTGGGATGAATACAAATGATACATATAGTATATCTAATATTCTTAAAATTGTTAGATATTTATATCTACATTTATGTTGTCTGATATTCTGTATCTATTACATTCATCTTTAATTTATTATGTATGGTTAATAACATAATAAATATTATAGAAAATACTTGATAGTATTATTTTACCAGTTTCAAATATGTTTCAAATATTTGATAATTTTTTCAGCAATTTTTACATCAGTTCGTAATCTTTTGACCTCAAAAGATTGGTCGTAATCTGGATTTAATACATGTCGTAACCAACAAATACTTAATAACTGTAAATAGTTAGGTAATATACAAATTTATAATTCAAGTATATGTTATATTTACATATGATTCAACTATATAATACATGCTTATAAGTATACTACAAGAATAATTTTGATCGCTATTTTAAGATTGTGTTATTTTGAATTATGGAAATAAGATCAGTTAATTATTTCTACTGATTGAGAAATAATTACACGATTTGATTAGTATACAATTTAATATATGTAATATGATATATTAGTATATGTAATATATTAGTATGTATCATTTACTATATTATTTGACATTTTGCAATCGATGCTCCAATCCCCTCTGATAGATTCAAACCCATTAGGATAAGACTGTAATAATTTGGCAAAATTATAATGTACATAATCTTGAGAAAGTTTAATTTTTTCTAAAGAAGTATCAGAATTAGACATAATCATAACATCACTTTTTTCGATAAATAATCCACCTGATTGATTATCACCTGGCCAAGCATAAATATCAGTCATATAAAATATTTGACAATTATTTAATGTAATTTTCCATTTATCCACATAAATTTCTTCATTTGCTCCTTCATAATATTCATCATCATTATCATCAAATAAAAAATAATCTTCTGAGCACTCTAAATCATTAATATCCAAATATTTTTTCCATTGTTTTTTTTCATATTCTTTCAGATCTTGCATACATGTTGCTATTTTTCTGCTTATTCTATCTGCTTTTATTATTTGTAATGATGAACTCATTTTTATATACATTTAATTCATTTTATTTTTCATCCTTATTTATATTATTTCTACTTTCCATAATTATTCATTTTGATCTAAAATATTGATGTACAACATTAATTATTTGTTTTATCTCTATTAACACAATAATTATGGATGTATATTCTTAACAAATGTAGAACTACTAACTAGATAAAGTAGTTAGTATACTAAGTTATAAAGTATAATTAAAAATGCAGCTGGTTAATGGAAACTTGTCGTGGATTAACTGACATAAATTACTCAATTAAAAATTTGTTTGCTACTATTCGTAAAAATACTTATTTGTCGAAGTATATTATGATAAAATATAATTAACAATTGATATAATCAATATAAGCTAATAGTTAAAATATTAATAGCTAAGCTCATAATGATATTAAATATGTCTTTTTGCGTCTAGTAAATAAATTATTTCGCAACAGAATAAATTCTAATTATATCTAAAGATAATCATTTACCCATATTAAAATATGTGAACTATTTGGGTTGTGTTGTGAACTTATAAAAATTCATATGCCGTAGCCGTCTATATTATAAATGTAATAAAGTACAATAAAAAGGAAATTAATATATGCATATATTATACTGTAAAACAAAAATATTTACTAAACAAATACCCAAAACAACCACAAATAAATTCAATAAATATTCGTCATCATTTGTTATAATAATCAGCCATTATTTGAGAATATATTTTGTGAAATAATAGTTCTAATTATATTTTTTATTATAAAATTTAATGAATCACAAGATTATTGATGAGTCAATATTAAAAATCACCCACCGAATAGTTATAACTATTCAATAAAAGTTATAGTTATAACTATTCAATAAAAGTTATAACTATAACTATTCAATAAAAGTTATAGTTATAACTATTCAATAAAAGTTATAGTTATAACTATTCAATAAAAGTTATAGTTATAACTATTCAACAAAATTTATACTTATAACTATTCAATAAACCTATAGTTATAACTATTCAACGAAACCTGTAGTATTATTTTTTAGGCGCATGTAACACAGATATAGCATCAAAAAACCAAGTTTGTTTAGATAAAAATTGATAATTAGATAAAATATGAGGAATATCATGTAGAAATGATGTAAAATATTTTTTAGCTGAATCATCAAAGACTATGGAGTAATCCTGTTCATTTATATCAATTCTATATATGGTTAAACATAACCTATCATCAATATAACCATGTTGTGTAGTTGTATTACAAGCCTGAAGGGTTAAAATTTCTTTTGTAAGAAATAAGTATTTAACAGCTATCTTATAGTATTTATGAGAAATGATATAGTTTTCTAAAAGATATCCAATTTCAAGTAATCTATCTAATTCTTCATAAGTTGGATATTGTTCCATTATTTCATTTGAAAACTTATCCAATAGTAAATTTTCCATACCAGTCAAATTATAATATCTAAGCAATACTAATTTTTCTATAGATTGACTTATATTGGGAACATAAGTTATGTTATATTCTAAAGAATTAGAATATTCAAATATATTATTATACACATTATATACATCATTCATTATTGATTCAAAAGGTTCTTTTTTTACAATTTTATCTTCTATTATTGTATCATTGGTATAATATTTAGCTTTTATAATAGTTTTAAAATAAGGAATATTTACTAGATATGCTTTATGAAGATTATATTCTTTATTCTCAACTAAAATTTTTATATCTGAAATATAATCCAATCTTTCCCAACTCATTTTATTATATAATTGAAACAATAGCAAATCAAATTAACAATTATTTGAATAACTTATCAAATTAATAATTATTTGAATAACCTATCAAATTAATAATTATTTGAATAACCTATCAAATTAATTATCTGATAAATGTAAGAATTATTTGAATAACCTATCAAATTAATAATTATTTGAATAACCTATCAAATTAATTATCTGATAAATATAAGAATTATTTTAATAACCTATCAAATTAATAATTATTTGAATAACCTATCAAATTAATTATCTGATAAATGTAAGAATTTAAGTTAATATAGCAAACAATAGTTTTCTAATAAAATTATTTCAGAATATAATCTTAACATTCAAAATAACATTGGATCAAGTAGTTCTGCAAATTTTATAATTTTTACAGAGTTTTATTTATGTATTAATTACTCTACACAAAATATAAATTATTTGTCGACAAGTATTATAATTTTTTATACCTTAAATTATCAATTAAATATTTAGTAGATAATTCCTTATTTTTATACTCTTAACATATTATTGGATCAAAAAGTGTTCTAACCACAAAATATCCCTTGATTCTTATATTTGAAAATTTTTCAAATATTGATATCATATATGTCTTTAATTGATTTTTTATAATAAACAGTTATGTTTCCAAATATTTCCCTTTATGCTCTTTAATGTGTAATATGTGTAATATGTGTAATATGTATAATATTTATAAATTATACATATTAGTAATTGCGTTAGTAATCGTGTTAGTAGTATTTGTGCAGTTTTGCAAAAATATTATAATATTAATTTAGGCTCTATTTTGTCTACTTAATATATTTTTGAAGATTTTTCGAAAATTTCCATTATTGCTAAATAAATTTAGATATCTATTTGATTTATTATCTTCCTAAAAGCAAAAATAATTACAGACACCAATGGTTATTTTAAAAACTCAAACATTATTCAGAACTTGGAGTTATAAAAATAATTTGTGGACAAACAACAATATTGTTCGTTTGTCCACAAATTTTACAATATTTTCCATATAATATAATGTAGAAAATTTTATATAGAAAACAGATAGTAATTATTATATTAATGATTATTAACATTTTATAGTAATAATTAATGGAATTATATTAAAATATTTACCTAACTTTATTAAACATTGATTTAAATATACAATACGGAATTAACTAAATATTTTGTTAAATATAATACTTACATTGTAAAATTGAATAGTGTTTAGGTGAGTTTCTCATATTATTAACTTATATGTAAACTTATAAAACATTATACCAAATGTTTTATAAAATATTATACCAAATGTTTTATAAAATATTATACCAAATGTTTTATAAAATATTATTTTATTATAATAAAATATGACATTAACATATGGAAAATATCCGAGTATAGAATTTTTAGTGGAAGATAAAATATATAAAGTGGATAAAAATATTTTAATTGGATCGGATTTCTTTACAATAATGTTTGGTGATAATTTTATAGAAAGAACTATGAATAGAATAGAAATAGAAGATATAAACATATATGAATGGGAAACAATGTTAGAATTCGTAGAATATATATATAACGAATCATATGTATTATTTGTGACAAAAACATTTGATGAATATGATGTTGATATACGAGAAAATATACACGAACTTATATACAAATTTGACTGGATAAAAATATTTATATTGGAAAAAAATATGAGAAGATTTTCATTCAATCAATTTATCAAAATGTTTGATAATAATTCATTATCATCAAAATTTTCCAATGATATAGATTCAAATGAATTTGAACAATGCGCAGAATTATTAAATATTTTATTGGATGTAAATTATTCAGAGGATTTATTTAGTCAGAATAGTATAGAATTGTTGAGGTATATATTGGACGAATTAAATGATATTCAATTACTCAAACTTGTTATTTACTTATACGAAAATAATTATAATTATTTTCAGGATTTTATATCTAATATTATACAGTCAAGAAGAAAAAAATTATTGTTATTTAGCAAAGATAAAATATCGAATATTCAAAGGAATATTTTAAAAAAATTGTTTATATAGATTAAAATATCATAGATTCATATATTATAGATCCATATATCATAGATCCATATATCATAGATCCATATATCATAGATCCATATATCATAGATCCATATATCATAGATTTATATATCATAGATCCATATATCATAGATTTATATATCATAGATTTATATATCATAGATTCATATTGTTTATTTTTATATTTATCATTTTGTTGATATATTGAGGCTCAACAATAAAATTTGAATTTATATAATATTGCATATAAGTGTTTGTACCCATAATATAATATGATTAAGCCGAAAAACTATAGATATTTTATTAGTTTTAATATTTGAATAAATATAATGCATTTAGTTTAGTATTACAATTTTAATATAGCTACTAAAATGGTTAATATTCTTTTATATTAACAAAATATAGTATAAATCCTTAATATATGTAACAATGATAATTTATAACTCAGGAATAATTATTTTTTGAATATAATCATTAAGTTAGATAATATTATGTTTATTGACATTAAACATATATTTAATGGTTAATGAATTGTACATAGACAGAGTTTGATTTTATCGAACTCTTAAGAATATGTTAAGTTTATTTTACAAATGTAAAGAAGTATATTATTCATTAACAAACACTAAATATAATCCTTTTTACCTCCAAGTAATACCAGTAATATACGATTACTCATATTAAATCTACTTTAATTTATCGACTTCCTTAAACTTATAATAAAATTTTATTTAAGAGCTTAGGAAGTTTGAGAAGAAATTCATAGTTTTCTACGAAAACCTAGCTCGGTTTCAAAGAAACCTTGAAGAAGATACGTTAGTGAAAATCTTATTTTAGACTATGTAGTTAAAATTTAATTCAGTATTATAGGAAAGAATATAAGGAAATATTATTGTTATTATGAAGTAAAGTATGAAAATCCCTTAATTTACGTTTAATTTATCATACTAAGTATATAATTTATATTTTAGCTTAAATAACAGTTTAGGGACTGGTACTTATATTATATAAAATGTATTCATACTCTTAATATGTCACTCTATTATATAATTACGAACAATACATTCTAGAATTTTTTAAGTATTTATTCCCTATGTAAGGTTGTAACAAAAACTAAAATATATATGAGAACACGAGGACTTAAAATGCCAGTTTGTAACAAAAATGAATGATGGATGAGACCTTTAACATTTTTATTTTCAAAGCTATATAAAGAAATAGGGTAAATAACTGATAATTATTTGTATATAATAACCATATAGATTCAGTGACTCTAAAAATAATAATTATGATAATTATGCTCTGTGATATAAATATTTGTTTGAACATATTATTATTTGAATGTCTGAAGAGATCAGAATTACTATGCTTGAAGATAATTATTTTAATACTTGAAGAGATCAGAATTATTATGCTTAAAAATATAATTATTTTGATGCTGTGATGAAAATCGAGTTTTATATAATTAACAAACGTCATAATATATTAATTATATTGTTTAAAGAGAATAATTGAGAAAAACTAATGAATAAGCTTAGGATCTTACTTTAGAATAATACAATAATTATTCTAACAATTAAAGAGAAAAATTAGGAACTATACTCGAAGATATACGATAAATATACTTTAGGATATGATAAATATACTTTAGGATATGATAAATATAACTTAATTGGTTCGTAAATATTACGGGATGAAAAATAAGTAAAATTGAAATTTTTAATTTTTTCAAATCAAATTCTGCAAAAGAAGGGAGAGGTCTGCAAAATTTATCTATTTTTAGATAATCCCCCACTTTTACAGTATAATAAATATAATATTTATTATACTGTCAATTATGCTGTCAATTATGCTATCAATTATAATGACAATTATATAAATATTTAGTTAAATAATCGATTATTTTAACATAAAATAATTACAATAAATAGAATATATTGCTGCTATTTCTACCATAAATAAAATTTATTACTAAATTTTATTTGTCTTCTGAATATTATCAATAAGATTATTTTATATTGAACAACTTTCTAAATTAAGAAGACAATATTTCTTTATATTTAAGCCCCTAACAAATATACAATCGCTTAATTGTATATTTATTATAATGTGAAAAATAGTGTTTTATCCAAAAATGGATAAATTTTGCAGAAAATAAATTTTGCAGAAAATACATTTTGCAGAAAATACATTTTTCAATCCCATTTTATTGCCTCCTTAATATATTATATGACTACCATAAAATATATTATACAAAATACTTAATATACTTATCAAAAAAGATATATACTTGAAAAACAATACTCATGAAACTTGAAGAGAAAACCTCTAATAATGCAATAAATATACTTGAAGAGATAATTATTCTGAAAGTTGTGTGAATAATAACTCAGATACTAGGATAGTCAATAATTATGTAAATTGAAGACAAGAATAGAGAATCATATAATAATATACTTGAAGAGATAATTATTACTATACTCGAAGAGATCATTTAAATACTTAAAGATACAATAATTATAGATGGAGATACAATAATAAATCCTATAATTCTACAAGTTGAAGAGAATAGTTGATATTTATAGAATAAATAAACTTGAAGATAGAATAAATAAACTTGAAGATATATAATTAAAACACTTGAAGAGAATAAAACTACAATTATTATAATACTCAATGGATAATAATTATAAGTGAAGAGAATCATGCAATTAATATACGTGAAGAGAGAATAATTATAATGTTTGAAGAAAGAAATGAGTATTATACAATGATAATTCTTGAAAATGTAATTATTAATATACTTTAAGAATTACAGAATATAAATATTTAGAGAGAATAATGATACTTGAAGAGATAATATTAATTAAAGTATTATGATATTTAGTTATTTTTAAGAGTAATAAATCGAGATATAGCATCAAAGAACCAAGTTTGTTTGGATAAATATTTATAAGTAGATAAAATATAAGGAACATCATATAAATATTTGGTAAAATATTCTTTGGCTTCCTCATCAAAAATATTCAAATATCTTCTTGATATATTTGAATTCTATATTCTTTTACATATTCTTTTACATATTCTTTTACATATTCTTTTACATATTCTTTTACATATTCTTTTACATATTCTTTTACATATTCTTTTACATATTCTTTTATATATTCTTTTACATATTCTTTTACATATTCTTTTATATATTCTTTTATATATTCTTTTACATATTCTTTTACATATTCTTTTACATATTCTTTTACATATTCTTTTACATATTCTTTTACATATTCTTTTACATATTCTTTTACATATTCTTTTACATATTCTTTTACATATTC
>Ga0209935_1002637_pt1 | contig 21070 bp, 22 predicted proteins | sample ThiBio_1000_plan_2_FD_183958 | JGI IMG/M metagenome (GOLD analysis project Ga0209935, IMG submission 183958) | Wastewater bioreactor microbial communities from Cape Town, South Africa - Thiocy_cont_1000_plan (SPAdes) | ecosystem: Engineered > Bioreactor > Thiocyanate-remediating >...
CAACCAACCAACCAACCAACCAACCAACCAACCAACCAACCAACCAACCAACCAACCAACCAACCAACCAACCAACCAACCAACCAACCAACCAATCAACCAACCAACCAACCAACTCGCCAATCAATCGTAATCAATCGTTATCTGTGCTCACCCACCATGAACTGGATGGATGGGTGGGTAATGCTCAGGCGACCGAGAGCCATCCGACGTTGTTGTTGTGTCAATGCCGTCGCTCGCTCGCTGCTGCTCCTGTCTGCGTGCCTATCGTGCTCGCTTGGAGTGGCCTACCGCAACAGCGGCCAGCTCGTATCACCGCGATGCTCTCACCGTACATCGCTGGTCAGTTTTCTCGATCAAGGATATTATGAGCGAGAGATGCATGGCCAAGTGTTGTTGCCTGCCTGTCCGAGCGAGATATCTATCGATCCAGCAGCGCCTGGTGCGCCCACGCGCCCCACACTTTGGAGTCGAAGTCTGTCGCCCACAACAGCGAAGGTCGTGATATGTGAGACCCATGCACCCCAGTCTACGAGTACCACAAGTTACTGAGTGCGAGCCATATATTTCAGTGTACGTGCTCCTTGCGCGTTTACGGTGCTCTTGCGCTGATGGGTGCACCAATATACTCACATGTATCTCTTGGCTATCGTTGTTGGAAGTCGTGATAGTATTAGTATTGGATTGCTAGTTCCAGAGATCGCCAACACCAGCTAGTGTTGAGTTGTGGGAGCAAGGATGGAGCCCGACTGAACATCGAGAGGTCGCGACGACGACCTGGCTCCGATACTCCCATGAACACCGATGATGTCTAGCTCAGCTTTGCGACGGGCCCACCAATAAGTGCGCAACTACACCGAGAATGTGAAGCTCGAGCGAAGCCATAATCGAGTGGCACCCTCAGGAGCAAGAGCGATCAGTACGTCGGTCAAGCAGTCTTGCTTCGAATGAGCTCGCAGCACCCACACTGATACGGAGATCGCGGCACACCTCTATCTTCTATTCTTGTGGATGTGGCGCATTTTTCTTCTTCAAGCTATGATGAGAAGGCTTGGAGCTGAGCATCGCAGAGCAGTACGACGATACCCACATACTCTCGAGCACAACTATCTCTTCCAACGAGAGCGCGAGCGACATCTCCCATCCAATCCGTCACATCCGCGTCGTGTACGGTTGATCCAAGGTACCAAAATTCGATCATCATTATAATATCGATCAATCATCATTATGGTGAGTTTGGAGTGGTTTGGAGGGCGTCCGAGTTGATTTGGTGGATGGTATTGATTTTTCTCGTGACGGCGATGGAGTTCCTCAGAGGCAGCATCGTATCGTACCCCGTAATATATACCCCGTCCCATTCGTTTGCCTCTGTGTCTCTCTCATCGTCAACATATCAATCTCGTTCTCACGTACTTGCTGCTTGTTCGACTGGTAGACCCCAGGTTCATCACTCGGCACACAATATTGAAGCGTTGATGTGATGGACATATTTTTCTGCGGTCCACAAACGGATTTATTGATACGAGCACACAACAACAAGAGCAAGAGTACGTGCCATATGGTGTTATCGTGTTGTTGTGTGCACAAATGACCCGCTATCCCTCTCAAAACATTGGGGCTTTATGATTCTGATCCTGTGTATCGATATCGATGGTTATTGTCGCTCGTAGATTTTTGGTTTGCATCTTGTTGTATCGTCGAGCACATATTCGTGTTCATCGGCTCTGTGCCATACTCACTCTCGCTCCCGCGCTCTCCCGACACATTAGTATCACTCCGTGATCAACCTCGAGCAGTACGCCGACAATGCAGCCTCGCTTCCAATTATTCATTGCACCAATACTCACTCAGTGATCTCGCTTGTGTTTGTAGTTACATCATCTTCGTGCTTCTGATCAGCGATACTACCGTGGACGATTTGGCCGTACGGAGCAAGTTGGCGGCTTGGAGCTGAGCATCGCAGGAGCAGTACGACGATACCGACATACTCTCAAGCACAAGTATCTCTTCCAACGAGAGCGCGAGCGACATCTCCCATCCAATCCGTCACATTCGCATCGTGTACGGTTGATCCAAGGTACCAAAAATTCGATCATCATCATATTATCGATCAATCATCATTATGGTGAGTTTGGAGTGGTTTGGAGGGCGTCCGAGTTGATTTGGTGGATGGTATTGATTTTTCTCGTGACGGCGATGGAGTTCCTCAGAGGCAGCATCGTATCGTACCCCGTAATATATACCCCGTCCCATTCGTTTGCCTCTGTGTCTCTCTCATCGTCAACATATCAATCTCGTTCTCACGTACTTGCTGCTTGTTCGACTGGTAGACCCCAGGTTCATCACTCGGCACACAATATTCAAGCTCTGTGGTGATGGATATATTTTTCTGCGGTACGCATACGGATTTATTGATGAGAGCACACATACAGCCAACAACAACCAGAGTACGTGCCATATGGTGTTATCGTGTTGTTGTGTGCACAAATGACCCGCTATCCCTCTCAAAACATTGGGGCTTTATGATTCTGATCCTGTGTATCGATATAGATGGGTTATTGTCGCTCGTAGATTTTTCGTCGCCGATACGTATTTATCTCTCTCACGCTCGTTACTGCTCCACTCGCTCCAGACGATGATATCAGAGTGAGAATAATCACCACTCTACCAATCAAATTCTTCAAGTTTCATTATCGAGGATCTCCAGCATCAAAGTGATACCAAGTGATACCCAGGAACAACGTGCCCCCTTCTCCTCCAGCAAACCAAAGTACGATTATTACTGCGGCGATGGTGATGAGCATCGACCTTCCGAACGCGGGCACCCACACCGTCAAGCCAACGAAGCAAGGCTGTCGCGGACATCAAGATCCAAGTACAATGACGTATGGTGCGGTGTTCGCAATTGCCAATATGGTGCGGGTCTTCCCATCGACCAGTATCTCGGCAAAGCTCACTCAATCTCCCTCGGCAGCAGGCAACCGCTAGCAAAACATACATGAAGCGAGTTTATTGCTTTGTGATTGCCAATCACCTCCAATGAATACTCCTATGCATGCCATTCGATTAACCTGATCGCATACTCGAGACACTGAGCGATTTGGATTTTCTGGATTGATACAAGCAAGTAAACCACGTGATACACTGCTGCATCAGCAAGAGGGGCCACGTTCTGAGGCGGAGAGGCACGTAAAGCAATCGCGAGCGTAAAGGGCATCGCAACCATAGAGGCATGTCGCTACGCCTGCCTGACGGAATGGTAAGTGTATTCACTGGTATTGAGGAGGCAATTGTAGCTCAGGCGGTATCACCGTCGCGGCAGGCAGTGGATAAGCCGCTTGGCGTGCTTCCCATAGAGACTGGAGTTGTGCGTCTTCCGTGCTCCAGGCAAATCTCAACCCGAGCTTGGCGACATGAGCAAGTTGATTTTTGTTCGCCTGCTCAGACGACATTCTCCAAAGTTGCGTGAGGAGTGGCACGCACGACTCTCGATACTTCTTGTTTTGTAGGGCTCTGGCGACATGGCAGGCACTGCGCTGGTACAAACACGGGTACTCGCTCGCCTGCGGCTCTTGGACGGCCTCGATCGCGCGAAGAGCGTCGTGTATCAGACTCGCCCGGAGAAGTACGCGAGAGCGGAGTAGATGCAAGTGGTCGATGTTGAGTTGGTGCGATTCTCCCAGCTCTATGATGGCAGAGAGCTGTTCGACTAGGCCGGGTTGTTGCATCGTGACGAGCTCGTTGACAAGGCGAGAGAAGCCGCAATCACCACGATTGTTGAAGATAATGTCGAAAGCAATCGCTTGAGCTGCGGCAGCGTCTCTCGCCTTGATACCGGCCAGCATCTCACGCAAATACGCAAGCTTCGGTGCAATGTTCGTGGGCCAAATCTTGCCAGAAGCATCGGGCGGCAAAAAACATGGCAGGTGCAGACTTTCCAACACAGAGAAAGCGAGAACCGTATGCCACATGGTAACTACCGAGCCTTCGTTCGAATGCACGATGCGCAGTAGCGCACATGGAGCCTTGGAAGCCAAGGAGCTCGTTGGGAAGTGCTGCCGGAATTCCATTGGAACCAATGTGTAACGCAAGCCTCGATGAGTTGAACCGTAGGCGTGTAGGAAAGCGAGTTGCTTGAGAACTGAGCGATAGCGAGCAGCTTCACAATCGATATGGCAACAGTCGGGACAAGACACAAGATTGATTTGTTGCTGAACGAATGCAGCGACGTTGTCGCTTGCAAAGATGTTCGACAATATTTGGTGAATCATATGGCGGTCCATTGGTGGTATCTTTGAGCCTGCCGAGCGTGGTTGAGAGAGTGATGAGTTGGAAAGGGCGCATAGAGTCGTCGATACTCGTGGTACATCTTGTTTAAGGATCAACGGATCGAGTTGGTAGTCGCACCGATGGAACGGCGAGGATACGATTCGAAGCAACACCACTGGCGCTGCAACGTTCAGTAATGCATCCCACTTGGACGTATGATTCCGGTCGAAAAATACAATGGTCGCAGCGCGTCGTTCCTGCCATTGCCAGCACAAGTACGTGGAGAGGGCATCGATCGAACACTCATCATCGGCGATTGTTCGTCTAAGGATAGCGATGCTGAGTTGCGATTGTGTGTCTCGCAACGCCTGCCAAGCAATGGTCGTCGCTCCCGAGAGCGGCGATAATTGACCGAGTGTGAGCGGCACCACACCACCAGTGCGCAACGCAAGCTGCAATTGCTGTTGCAGCAATTGCGAAATGTGCGAGGCTTGTGCTCGTGGAGCAAGGTGATCCAGTATCTCGGCTTGAAGCGGTCCACCACGAACAAAGGCACAAGCCGCTTGGTGGCTGTCAATAGTCGTGTCGACGTTCAACAAGTCCAGCAGCCCAAACCCACGCGGGATTGGCATGGAGGTGTTTGCATGTAGTCCCACGCTTGACAGCTGGTAACACGCGACGGGTTGGGCGAGTGCTGGTCGCGGTGGAAGTACTCCTGCCACACTCCAACCAAACTCTCGACATCGATTGGTCAATGCTTCAAACGAGCCCGGGTGCGCAACAATGACCGCATGGCGCAAACATTGAGTCAACAGAGTCATCGAAGAGAGGTACTGAGCATCGGTGCTCTCATCGATGACCATCAGTATCTCGGTGTACATGTCGTACGCATCCGAGAGTCTGCGATCAAGTTCGACCGGACACGCGAACGCTTGTGGATCCAGTATAAAATGGAATTGAAGCACACCACCGACAGCCATCGCTCCCTCGTGGTACCGTGGATCACAAGCAAGAACTCGAATGACGGATTCGGATTGCATGCATCGACGCAACGAAGAGCTGATGGGTGCCGCGCGAAGCCAAGCGTCAAACGACCTCATCGCATGCTTGGGCTCACCGTCCGAGTGCCAAACTCTCGAGTCGAACGACGGTAGAAGCCTCTTGCCCTCGACATGGCATGGTGTGGTAGTCCCAAAGACCCGAGGGATGTTGGCCGATGCACTCAAAGCGACCACGACCTTCCAGTAATCTTGCAAAATGACTCCATCCACTTGCTCGAGAGACTCATACTCTTGCACATTCAACGAAGAACTCGCGAGTGGTTCGTTATCGAGCAGTACGATTCCATTCTGTTGTTGCTTGGTATCAACCTCGCCGTCGATATGCAAGATGATTGGCACTCCTCGATCTCGGACATTGGCTGGCAATTGACCATGGGGAGAGGATGGCAGCACAATACGAATGGGAATGGAATTGAGTTGTGCAACGTCGAATACCACACGATGTAGTGTCACCGACATTTGAATAGAACTAGGGAACAAGTTCGTCAACTGACTCGACAACTCGTTCTCCAGATCCTCAATGATGTCTGGTACATGAACTCCCACACAATTCCATGATGAATCACGCACACCAATGCTCAACGTTGGAGTGATATGTTGTTGAGGCGGCAAGTTTAGAAGTGGAATCGAGTGCCATACGATGAGAGCAGCAAGCTCGCGCGGATTGATCGCAGTCGGTGCCTGATATTCGAGATATGAAGTCTCCTCGGGCTCGATGTTGTGATATGGCACGTCAGGACCAACAGATATCGTGATGGAAGAGCTCGGATCGAGAGCATGCTTGAGATCGAGCAGCCGCAACTGAGACACAAAGTCCACTGCTGTTATGGACTTGGTTGTGAGGCCAACTCGCACACTGGGAAACGACCGACCAGCAACACGACCAATGGCAAGTGATCGAACGAAGAAGGTCGCCGATGATTGAGCAGCATCGATGCAGAACCATATATCAAAGGCGCAGCTGCGGAGGGCGTGTGGCGATACGATGGCGCCCGACACGAGCAAGAGATCGCCAGGTCCAACAAGAATCTTCGCGGCCAAATGAGTGGAAACTGCCTCAGCCGTTGGAACGGACCCATTGGACGAGGAATCGAATGAGGCTTCAATGTGGCAGAGTGCATCATCGAAGCGATTCAAGCAGCCAAGCAGGAGATCGATCAGATTCGCCGTGGTATCAGTGCTTGCTCTACCAGTCCATCGGATAGTCAATCGTATCTACAAACACTCGAGCGTAAGAATCCATCCACACACTCGTCACCAATCAACAAGCCGTACTGGTTGTGGTTGAGTTGCCATCCTTGTGCGATAGCAGTGAGAGCACGAGTAATGTGGCGCAGCAGTGAGAGAAGCAAATGAGCTGCTACCTGGTTGCAAGGAACTCGGACGACGCCTGCCCTCCCCTTCATCCATCGCTGCCGCGCTGCACCTTACATGTACTGAATGGAAGCCTCTGAAGATACCGCTCTGAGAGGCCTGCGATGCAGTATGCAGCACCACGAACAACGAGCAATAACATCGCGCTTGGACGGTGTAAGAGAATGAATCGCCGAGTATTGCGTTCACGATACCACGTGCAGCCACACGATGTGCAGGCCACTCAATGGAAGACTAGGCCAGTTGTAGCGGCGTCACCGAGACCGATTCCATTTCGCAATCGTGTGGTCGTCTTTTGGGTTTCGCAAAATCGTGTGGTATGTAGTCTTTTGCTGCGGGGTTCGCAATCGTGTGGTCTTGTGGGTTTCGCAAAATCGTGTGGTATGGAGTCTTTTGAGGTGGGTCTCGCAATCGTGGTGGGAGTCTTTTGAGGTGGGTCTCGCAATCGTGTGGTCTTGTGGGGCTATAAAAACGCTCCTCGGCTCTGTCGCAGCCGTACCTACCCCGCACCTCTCCGTACTGTGTCGCTCAGTGTCGTGCCAAGCCCCTTCCACCACCCAAACGTACGTCCCCTCTTCTGTTCCGAACTCCATACCATCCTGTCCAACATTCTGACAAGTCGCTCGCCTGCAGATCCAATGGCTGAGAACAAGAAGCGCCCGCTGGACGATGAGGAACCTCGCGATGCCAAGCGTCCCAGAACTGCCACCCTCCCCGACACAGCCAAGCTCTTGTGCGAGCTGGTGCTGCAAACCCCACACTTCGTCAAGAAGCTGGCGCACGATCGTTCGCGCAGGTTCCAGTGGCTCCGCGAGCACGAGCATTGGGGAGAGCATGCCACTGTTCTCGCGCCAACCGTGTGCAAGCTCGCCAAGAACCTCACGCCGCTCAAAGGAGCTCTCGAGGAAGCTTGGGAGGTCGCGTTGAGCGAGCTCAAGCGGTCGATTCCCGACTTGCCCGACGCCGTTCGAAGCTTCGTTCATCGTCTCAAGAACGACGTTGTAATCGCACGCAAGTACCACTACGAGTGGCAACTGTGGCTTGCCTTGCAAGCGGGCCTCGATCAGTTCTCCACCGACAGCACGCTGCACAGCGCGATGGAGCGCGCCATCAAGGAGATCCTCGAGCGACTCCAAGATAGCGAGTGTCTCGGATGCGGCAATCGGCGCAACAAGCTCTTTCTGTGCGATTGGCGGCACGAAGGCTTGGTGTGCAAGAAGGCCATGTGCAAGAAGTGCTCGCGTGTTCCCTCGGGCTCGGAGAGTTGGTATTGTCCTCGCCATCCAGCGGCACCTGGCTCGTGCACCAGCACCAACACCGCCAGCAGCACCAGCACTACCGCCAGCAGCAGCGGCTCGCCGATCGCCTCCACGTCGGGTACTGGCACCTCGACATCAGCGGCCAGTGGCGACACCGCTCAATGCTGGGGAGAGCGAGCGTGCGAGAGCGACGAGATCGGCGCCTTGATTCGAGACGCTTGGGGCCACAACATGCCGCCGACCAAGCCCGGCGAACCCGACGCCTTCTCGTTCTTCGTCGCCATCAACGCTCTGACCAACGACTGGGACGAGCTGCCGCTGCGAGAGTCACGTGCGAGCATGCGCCGAGGCGAGCGCAACCTCAAACTCATGATGCGGCCGTACAAGCCAATCTGGAGGCACGTGGTCAACATTGCTCGAGGAGCAGCGACCAACAAGAGCCGGTCGCTCTCGATGAATCGACTCCGCGATCGATACCAAAGAGTGTTCCTTTCTCCGATCGGCGGATCGAATCTCGAGGATCGGCTGCTCTCTCACCCTGAGGTGATCGAGAGCCTCAAGCGAGCGCATAATTACTTGATCAACGAGCTGAGCGCTCTCAAGGGACTCGAGAACATCGAAAGGCTGATCGATCAAGCTCTGGACAGCCATCGCGCGCAATGGGCTGCGTCGCTCGAGGAGCCAGAGCACCACGTTCCGAAGCGAGCCGAGTCGGTGTATCAGACGATCCAAGCTCGAATTCCGATCTTGTTGGACTTGTTGGCTCGACTGCAACAGACAGGCCGAGATGGTCTCGTGCGAGATGTGCAAGAGCTGCTGGCCGTCCTCCGACAGCCGTTCGAGACGGCCGAGAGCGGCACTTTCCACTCGTTTGCATTTCTCGGCCAGACGGGATGCGGCAAGTCGTTCTTCATCGATATGCTGCTGCTCCTGTCTCGCTCGAACGAAGAGACGTACCGACAAGAATGCAAGGAGATCAAGGCCGAGCTCGAGCGTCTTTTGATGCTCACCAACGACGGCGACGAGAGCACGGTGCCCACTCAAGCTCGAGCCGACATCAACGAGGCAGATGATCCTCTCGCAGACATCCCGCCAACTCGATACCTCCAGCCGTCGGAAGAGGAGCTCCAGATGCTGTCCGAGACGTTCCAAGAGCAAGAGCGAGAGGCTCAAGCTCGTCTCTGGTGCACCGATACTGCGCACGAAAAGTACTCGTTCTTGCTGCCTGCCGGCATGCCAGTCAAAACGACGACCGCGGTTCCGATCATCATTCGTCGAGCGCAAATGTACATGGCATCGGCCGAGTACTTGTCGCCAACGGACGCTGCGACATCGTTGCTTCAACGAGCCAAGCGAAGCATCGAGAAAGGAGTCGCCAGCGAGCAGACGCAAGTGCTGGAGGACGTCGGAGCGATTCTCGGTCATGTCGACGAGAGCGATCAGTTCCTCGAGGAGCTTGCAGCCGAGGCCGATCAACCAGGCCCTCAGCTCGAACGTCTCGTGTCGGCTCTGTGCCGACTGCTGACGCTCAGCGAGGAGACTGAGCGCAACAAGGCGACGTCGTTCGTGTTCTTCGGCTCGGGACTCGATGCAGTTGCCGATCGAGTGTTCGTGAAGCTTGTTCTTCGATGCACTCAAGGCTTCGTCGACAATCCCTTCTCTGCCGAGCACTCGAGCACTCCTTCGACTCCACCTCGCGAGGACGCGACGATCGAGCAGCTTGCGCAAGTCACGTCGTTCGAAGGCTATCGCCGAGCAGCGGATCTCGGAGCTCGATTGCTGCCTGCTCTCCGAAAGGTGATCGTTCGATGTCCGTCGAGAGTGGCTCCTGCCAACGGCCAGCTGGTGGATCTGCCGGGAACCAACGATCCAATCAAGATTCGCAACCAGATTCGCGATCGATTCCTCGAGCACACGAGCTTCGTGGCTGTGCTGTACAGCGACAAGCTCACGAGCGACGTGTTGCGCGCTCTCACAAAGACTCCAGCGTGGCGCAGTGTCGTTTCAGGCGGAACGAACTCGGGCACTCGCTTGGCGGTAATGTGCAACCTCGAGCGAGCGCATGGAGCAGTATCGGACCAAGATCTTCGAGATCATCGCGAATCGAGAGCTCAGTGCCGAAAAGGCCGCGCGTCGGCGGCACAACAGATGCTCAAGCGCGAGGTTCGAACAGCCGAGCAGAAGGAGCGAGTGGGCTCAATCCCGCTCTTGGGTCCGACAGTTCGCCGATTCACGGGCAACGTGTTGAACACAAACGATGTGTTCGACGTCGAGCTCAACGGCGAGACCGAAATGTACTCGGTTCTTGGCTTGCTCGAGTTCTTCTTCATGTCGATCATTCAGAAAGGAACGCTCGGGCTTCTCGACAAGATCTCGCGAGTGCAACGAGCTGCCTTCGAGCTTGGATCTCAAGTCGTTCCCGCGACTCGAACTCGAACCTCAATGCTTGCGATGAAGAGGGCGTGGGTCGGACGAGTCGAGCAGCATGCCGTCGAGCCGTTCAGCCATGTGGTGGAGCAAGCACTGAGCAGCTCGGAAGGTCTCACTCGGGCGACACTCGAGAGCGCCACGTCGGAGCTCGTGAAGCGATTCGAGGAGGCTCTCAACTTGCTCACTCGATGGCAAGTGGTGCACTCGGGAGCAGGATCGATTGCGCCAGAGAAACGAGAGTATCTCCGTCAAGTCGTGCAGACGATGGTGGCGCAACTCTCGTCAGAAGTCAAGCGCGTGCTCACGCGGTCGATTGGCGACCTGAATCGGCCTCTCAGAGTCGAGTCGTGCGAGCAACTGGCAGTGTCGCCACTGGCGAAGCTCGTGTTCACAATTGGAGGCTGGACCATGTTCTCGCGCATTCCGAACCCGCAGAAACACCGGCGAAAGTTCATGCGCGAGTTCGGCAAGGGCCTCGTCGAGCAACTGGCCGAGACATGCTTCAAGTGCATCACCGAGGAGCCCGAGGAGACGGTGATCGGCAAAGAGCTGCAACAGTTCGCGTCCAAGATTCGCGAGCTGTCGGACGACTTGCATCTCGAGCAAGCTCTCGGAGACGACGCGGCGTCATGGGCCGATCGCGGCAAGAAGCTCTCTCAAGCTTATCGACACGAGAGGTTGCGACAAGCATTGTTCGAGTCTCGATCGAACGAAGTCCAACTCTCGAACGAACAGCGACTGTTGCGCAAGGCACACAAGGCCACAGCCGTGCAACACAGCTCGCTCGAGAGGTTTCGCAGCTCGATCAAAGGCATCGATCGTGTTTACCTCGATCAAGAGGCGGCATCGGCATTCGATGCTTGGTCTCGGCTGAAGAACGAGCAGGCCTCGTTGCGACCGATCACGTGCCAACTGCCGAGCGACATTCATGTGCAACCCCTCGACAGCGACAACGAAAACGACCAGCGACCACTGTTCGGTCGCGCGTTGTTGTGCTCGTTGTTTCCCAAGAACATTAAGGACGCAAGGCACCACGCATCGGAGCTCCTGCGAGACAAGCTGTGGTTCTCGATCGCAGTCGATGCGCCACAGAGCTTCATGGACGGCTGGAATGTGATGAACCGAGAGAGTCTCGCGCATCAGCTTGCAGTCGAAGGCAATGGCGAGGAGCTGTTCTCGCTGATGTGGCTCGCGTCGGTCTTGAAGGTCAACGTGCTGGTGCTCGTTGGGCAGCAAGAATCGATTGGTTGTTGGAGACTGATTGGCAACGCTGCCAGTCCGACTACGGGTCATGTGTTGGCATGCGTTCCATCGAGCGACGGCAGCACAATCTCGTTGCGAAGAGTGAGCGTCGATCAGCGACGCACTCGCAGCTCGAGAGCGGCAACACTGAGCGAGGTCGACACGATGATGGTGACGAGCGGGCCTGTCTCACCTGAGCCACAGGAGGTAGAGCTCGCGTTCGACATGGATATCGGCGAGGCTGCGCTCAGCGAATCGATTGACGACGAGGATCTGGAGTTTGAGGAGCTCGAGGAGCAGTGCGAAGAAGGAGAATGGGATGATGCGTTCTCGCACCTGCCATCCATCGACGAGCTCTCTCAACAATCGATCGAAGAGCAAATGATGCTCGAGAGAAGCAACGACGAACGACTCCAACAATACCGAGAGCGAGCGATGCAAGGCGGCTCGCTTCCAGATGCGAAGTTATGGCAAGCGATCGACCACTCGACGGCGAAGCTTGCGCGCTCGGACGACATTGCGGACGCAGTCTGGAGCATCGAGGAGCTTCGCGAGCTTGTCTCTCAATTCTCGTTCTTTGTGGACATTCAGTATTGTTGCGAACGAGATCCCACGCACCGCAAGCCTGTCTGCGAGGTACGAACGAACCTGCACACCAAAGAGTGAGAGAACGAGCGTTCATGAGTGGGCAGCGAGCAAGCTTGCCGTTGTGCTTCGACGATCGAGAACTGACTGAGCGAGGAACAGGATGACTTCTTCGCCAACCCGTTTGCGCTGGGAGTGTTTGATGGAGTCGGTTCATCGACTCGACCCGACATCGTCTCGAAGGCTCTCGCTCGCTCGTTCAACTATCGAACGCTGTCCGAGCCACCAGTGGCATCCAGCAGAGAGAACATCAGCGAGAGCGCTCTTCTCGAGGTTGCAGACTCGGACCGGCTGCGACAAGAAAGCCGAGCGGCACTCAGCTGGGCAGTGGCCACCGAGCTCTCGAACGGCCATCAACGATTGCGAGACAAGAGCAAGATCGCGGCGTCGACGGCGTGTGTCGTGCGGCTGTTCTCGTTCGGTCCCGAGGGCAATCGACAGCACATGATCCACACGGCGAACGCCGGTGATGGATTCTGGATCCTGCTTCGTCGCCAAGGCGGTCTCTGGCGAGCGATCGCGCACTCGGAGCCATCGTTCCACAACTCACACGAAGGCAAGACTGCTCCGCTGCAACTGGCGTACGACAGTCACGGCACTTGGATCACGAAGGACGACATGCACCGAGTGCATTACGCGAGGCCGCACGTCCTCGACGGCGACATCGTGTTGGCCATGTCGGACGGAGTGGTCGACAATCTTCCGATCGAGAACAACCAAGGTCAATCACATCACGGCAGTGTCGCTGAGTGGATTGTGAAGCGAATGAACCGCGACACGGGCATTGAGTGGACGCCAGCTTCACTGAAGGAGTACTTCAGGCGGCGAATCGGAGAAGCTCCTCTCAAGCTCCTCCGCAAGCCGGACGACTACACTGTGGTTGCTGCTCGAGTGTCGATCGGTCTTGGAGTGTCGGCACCGATGCAGTCGGGCTCTTGGGTCTTTCCGGCATTGCGGCTCCCCCGTTGAGGGTCTCGCACACAAGGCCGACAACTTCGCCTCTCGACCAACCAACCAACCAACCAGCCAACCAACCAACCAGCCAGCCAACCAACCAACCAACCAACCAACCAACCAACCAGCCAACCAACCAACCGACCGACCGACCGACCGACCGACCGACCGACCGACCAACCAGCTCATCAATCGTAATCAATCGTAATCAATCGTAATCTATGCTCACCAATCCATCAATCTGACCAAGCAATCAAGTGAAACACAAACTCAATCCAATAAATAGAGAGGCATCCTCAATACATTGATCACGAGCTGCACGATGACGAGCATCATCGGTCGCTGAGATCGCGCACTCGGTTCGAGACCTGAAAGTCGGCCGAGATAAAGTCCTGCAAGCCCTTGAGGCTCGGCTCGGTGTACGCGTCAGCGAACGAGCTCCAGTCGGGAGCGTGGGCGCAGTGGAAGCGCGCCTCGATCTCCTCCTCCTCCTTGAGATGCTGAAAGTACTGGAAGCAGATGGCGAAGCCAGCAATGTTGGCGACGATCGTCACCATCAGCAGAAAGACCGCAGCGTCGATGCGAGCCTTGGTGAAGCACAGGAACGAGAAGGTGGCCACGAGATGCATGTCGAGCCCGACGAGCAAGAACACCACGGCCACTTGGGTCATGGTGCTGCGCGACGCTGGAGCAGGTGGATACACGAAGCACAAGTTGTACTGCATCATCGAGCGATTGAGCGAATGAATGACATGCGCCATCTCCCACCATTCATCAAACGAACCTTATCGAACAAGAACTTGAGCACGAGGAACAACAAGCCCGCTGGAAGCACGAGGGGCACGACGGCACCGTAGAACAGCGCAATGGTGTAGATGAGCAAGATGTAGCTGTACTCGAAGCCATATCGTATGGCGCCCAGTCGCTCGACGTTCTCGAGCTCGACGACGTTATTAGCATTGAGAGCTCCCCACTTTTCAAGCAGAAAGTCGGGGATACGAAACATGTTCAAGATGGCTATGCATGCATGTAATCAACGAGCGGATAAGCATCAAGGCAACACTCTCACTTGATCGACGACGATCGAGTTTGGCTCATACCACTGATAAACGCCACTTGGATCAAGTACTTGACAAAGAATGCTCCATTGGGAAACACGCCAACTTGTGCTGCAATCTGATCGAGCAAAGCACGCGAGTCAATGTGGGGCGCGAGCAACGCCTCGGACGATGGATCGAGTGGTCGCACCGTCTCGAATCCACCGAGAGAAACCTCGAGCAAGGTCGAGATCGAGGCCACAGCGAGAGACGGCAGCAGCAGGATCGAAAAGACGAGGTACAAGAAGACCTTGATCATTCCCGAGATGTTCTGAGCCGAGCTCGTGTGATGGGCCTCGAATCGGGCGGTGACTGGTTGGCAGGCAGCCAAGTCAATCACCCACGTGAACTCAAGCCAAAGTAGCAAGCATGAAACATACACAGGAGCACATATGGGAGACTGGCTGTGATTGCCATCATCATCAAGGACGGCAAGATTCCTGTGGCCAGAGACTGCCAAGTCGAAGGCACCTGAATCGGTGCGCCAAGGTCGATTGCTCCGAGCGTGTTGTTGAGGTGATGGCTCTGCCAGAGTTCAGTCTCTTGGAGTCGATCGAGCATCGAGACAGGGGAGGTGAAGAACAGCAAGACCTACCACAGCGACCCAACGATCAGTAGGGTACGCAGGAACGCGCTCGCTAGACGAGTCTGCAAGACGTACAGCTACGACGATCAAGTTCACGAACACTGACATGACCACTGCGCGAGTGATGCTGACACCAATGAACTCCCATTGAATGTCGTCGACCTGTGGTGCTTTGGATACGAACCACTTGCCGACCTGTGCCCACGGCAAGATGAGTTGAACCGCATGACAAGTGCATTGCATTCGAGACAGTGTGCACGTACATTGAGAGTTTGGTGAAGAGCTGCGAGTTTCATGCGACGAGCATACAGACTCTCTTCGCATTGTTGTTGCTGCTGTTGCTGTTGACTTGGACTGATTACATCGTCGAGGGGAATGTCCTCCATCTCGGAGGCATCAGACGAGAGCTCGGAGAGCAGCAGCGAGCCGTAGCGACGACTCGTGTGCTTGGATCGTGGTCGAGCAGAGCGCTTGTCGTGCAGTAGCGGTGTGGCGGCGTCGACTGGCGGAGTCTTGGGGAGGATCAGAGGTGGCTGAGGCAATGGCTTCGAGGTGCCCAGGTCGTTAATGTAGTCGAGGCGGCTGTAGACCAAGCGCGACCAGTTCTCGAGATACCGCTTGGCGCTACGGACGTTGGAGAAGGTCACGAACGCCACGCCGGTGCTTCGATGTTGGATCGGAGTCGCCATGATGGCATCGAATTGCTCGCGCAGGGCCAGCTTCTGTTGCTCGTAGTAGGTGATTGCATCGACGGGAGCGGTGCCAAGGAGCCGTCGAAGCAGGGGAAACGGTCCCGGCATGATGGTCGGTCGATGATACGCGCCAGTGGCATCACGGGCAACGAGATCAACGTAGTACGAGACCGTGGCATTGAGTGCAGTGATTTGGTGCCGTAGTTGCCATAGATCATGGTAGTCCAACGTAATGTAGGTCTAGATAGCGGCGGGACATTCTCGAGAGTGAGTGCTGAACGCATTCTCGCAGTCAACTCGAGAGTACCTGAAAGATATGCCCAGGAAAGAGGTAGTTCATATAGTCGTACAACACACGATTGTCAAGCACGTCTCGTGGCAGGTTCGTGATCTTGACAGAGAACATGGATACATCAGGAGCCTACAGCAGAGAGCGTCAGTAGAAGGTATCATGGCGAGAATGTCACGCCACTCGACGCACGGTTGGCTCCTTGGAAGCGGCTTGGTGTCGAATGGATTGTACAAGAAAGTATAACACAACAATCGTGGCAATGGCAGTGATGGCTGAGAAGATTGCCTACACACACGCCAAGTGCGCATAATCGAGCCACGAGAGTCAGGATCCTCGCTTGGTGGAGAGTGAGCAGAGAGGTACGCGATACCGTGCTCCAAAGAACAGTGGCAGATGGATCGGTGAAGGATGCCGTGGTGGCATCGAATCCCGATACGCGTCCGGTATCGGACCAGATGTAGAGTGGCATCAAGACACACAGGCCGAGTAGCGTCAAGAGAGTGAAGAGTACCACGAGCAGTTGTTGCATTCTGACCGAGTCGAGACGTGGTGGCATTAGAGCATTGGAGAGGAGGGCTCGATGCTCACGCCCTTCGATCCACACACCTCAAATACAAGAAACCATCATGGCCACAACGTTCAAGTACCAATGCATCATCGGTCAAGGTCGAATCGAGAAGCCAGCGTATCGGATGTCGCAGATCGAGTTCATGAGTGTAGGTATGAAATCGACGCCACAATCGTTGCCACAGATTCGAGTTCATATCAGCAGGAGGTCTCGTGATCGAGTAGTGCCGAATCACCATCAGCAAGGCCAAAGACAAGACAAACAGCACGCTATCGAGCAGCAGCACGATCTCGATGGATGTGAAGCTCGAGAAGCTGCTTGTACTACTCGATATCGTGGTGGCATTGTTGACTGGATCCATCAGAGAGCGAGTCGCGATGGATTGCTCGCAAGAGATGGAGATACTAGCGTCGAGGGAGGTTGTGTGGGTCGTATGTCGTGTGTTGTGTATCTGGCAGCGACATGCCGTGTTGCTGGATAGTTACCACTCGATGACTTGCGTGTTGGTGATGGAGTATCGTTCACATCGATATCATTCGAATCAATCCAAACATCAATCCAATGCAATCCAATGCAATCCAATGCAATCCAATGCAATCCAATCCAATCCAATCCAATGCAATCCAATCCAATGCAATCCAATGCAACGCAATGCAATCCTCTCCAGCCCAAACAAGCTTGGTATCGAGATGATGCAGCAGCAGCGAGGCAACGAAGCAACAACGCGACACCGGGACCTCGAAGCACCATACCACATCACTCCACGCTGCACACACACGACACTCTCTCACTCTCCCACACGCTCCATCTTGCGAGGGAAGGACATCGTCGTACCCGACCAACTCACTCACCAACTCACTCACTCACTCACTCACTTATAGCTCTCACGATGGCTGACGGTATCGGTCCCGAGCTATCCAAAGTATTCGATGCCCTCGGCACCGAGCTGCGCTGTCCCATCTGGTATCTCTCTCTCTCTCTCTCTCTCTCTCTCTCTCTCTCTCTCGTGATTGAAGGTAACCCTCATCGTTTTTTGGTGCGGTTATGATTGTTGTACGGTAGTCTATCGATCATGAACGAGCCACATTCGTTGCCGTGCCTGCATACGTTTTGCAAGTATGTCGTAGCTGCTCGTGCGTGCGTGTGAGTGAGTGAGTGCAATCTCGAATCGATCGCGATATCTCACGCGCTCTGGTCTTGCTTGGTTCGAATGCCCAATCTCAACCGTTCAAATGATTTATCGATCACTCGACCAAATGATACTGCCGCCATTGGGTGATGGACAATGGTTGCTTGATTGATTGCTACGACAGAGATTGCATCTATCAAGCCTTGCGGACAGTCAACACCTCGTGCTGTCCAATGTGCAAGGTGCCAGTGTACAAACGCGACGTTCGACGCAACAGGATGGTGAGCAACATCTCGATGGCATTCAACGAGGCGTGTTTGATACTCGAGATGATGCCGTGCTTCTCGACCAGATGGCTCGAGGACGATTGTCTGCCAAGCAAGAGTGTCGCTGCCACTACAACTACAACCACAGCATCATCAATGCCGCCACCGACTCGCAATGGAACAAGATCCAGTAGCTCCCCTGCAACACCACGAGCAGTAGCATCATATTCATCAACAACGACAACGACCACAACGTCAACTTCTGCTTCACGCAAGCGTCGACGTGCTAGCGACACTCCCGACGACATGGCACAAGTGAATGACGCCGCTCAACAAGGGCGTTCGCTCTCGCGGGATAGTAAGCGACCTCGCCTGGCGAATGATGCCAACTCAGCCACTATCGTACCATCAACGCCTGCCAGTACACGTACCGCCACTACGAGTACTTCTGCCAAGCGCAACGCTACAACCGCTGCAACATCAACATCAACAACGCCGTCGAGCTCAACGGCGTTGGCCACCACTCCATCATCCACGCCGACCCCGCGCTCCAATGCATCGAGCTCATCTAGACGCCCAAGCAAGGCGACGATATCCACGCCGACGCCATCGACTACAAGCACGCCAGCATTGAAGCCACGAACTCGAGCGCTCTCGGCCAATCACCAAGCCACACCGCCACCGACTCCAGACCTCCAAGACGACCAGGTCATCACGACACCGCCACCATCTCCGCCTCCGCCTCCTCGAGCCAACTCCAACAATACCACTCGCTCGCCAAGTTCCACTTCGACATTGTCCAACTCCACTCAACCGACGGCGCTACGCCGCTCGTCATCTCGTAAGCCACTAGTACCGCCGCAGCCCGATGGTACCTCAACTTCAACCACTGCCCCGACTGCCATACCGTCCGTGTCCTCGAGTACTGCTCGACTGGTATCGCCCCAAATCGCTGCCGCCGCTACTGCCATCGCCACCACCGCTACTGCCATCACCACAACCGCTGCCACTTCTACTCCTACTACCACCACTGCTGCCGCTGCTACCCCACTGCCACCTCGTCGTTCCTCTCGCACGAGCGGCTCGAACGAGCTCCAACTGACACCGATTGTCGAGCCGACTCCCGACCCGATTCATCGTACACATCGTCAACGAACCTACCCATCAGCCACCAAATCCTCCATTTGTATCCTCCCAACAGGCTTGCAGCCAGACCAAGTGGTACGCGCATACTACTCTGCTGTTCATTCAATCTCGCTCGCTCATTCCTTTGCCAATGATGCCAGGCATGTATCACGAGATTATGCACACGGTTCGGAGGAACGATCACCAAGGACGCTCATGCACAGGTGACGCACGTCATCACCAAGACCGACTCGCGGCTCATCGCTGGACGGACCGAAAAGTTCCTGTTCGGCGTCGCTCGAGGCTTGTGGATTCTATCGTATGGCTGTACGTCGATTCACCCGACGACTGGCGGCAGCACTTGGCTCCGTTCTCATCTGGCGCGCCATTGACGATACAGGGATTCTCGAGTCCGAGAAGGAGGATGACTGGGTCGACGAGGATCGCTTCGAGGTCAAGGGCGACTCGAGCACACCGGTTCGCGGTGGTCCCAAGCGAGCACGCCAACGTCGCGAGCAACAGGCTCCGTTGCTGCTGGCCGAGTACACGCTGCATCTCGTCGGTGACTTTGTGCTGCCATCCAAGGAGTCGGTGGCGGAGATCGCCAAGGCCGCGGGTGCCAATGTGCTCGGGCCCGTGTCGCCCAAGTTCTTCAAGGCGACACCGTCGACCGTCGTGTTGACGTCGCCCGACTGGCTAACGAACCATGCCGACTCGGTGCGCCATTACAATCCGGTCAATGTCTCGTGGCTGTTTGATAGTGTTGCAGCATCGCAAGTGCTGGCACTGCCACAATATCTCGTGTGTCCCTAGCACATGTACCGTGCAAGTTGTATCAATCCATCTACCCATCTCCACTCGTTTGTGCTGTGCTGCGCTATGCGAGTGATGTACTACCACTACCAAGCCACTGTCACTGTTGCTAACACCCAACTCAATACATTCAATCCCTCACTCGTTCACTTACGTCGTGGTGATTGAACGATTTATTGTGGATATATTCGTGTGTTCGTGTTCTTGTTGTGACTCGCACTCAATCGCTCGCAGCGGCAGTGATCGTCATCATCACTGCCGCTGTGCATTCAACGGTTGCTCGTGGAACAGTTGCTCGGTCTCGTCGTCGATCGACGATGAGCGCTCGCCGTCATCGGCCGGAGGTTGCTGATGGTGATCGCTCACAGGGTTCGATCCAAGCGTGCGCTTGGCACTTGATTGCAGGCCCAAGCGATACATCAGCCTCCACGACGCCCATTGGTCAACAGACAGTCCACACGTACCAGACAACCGACGCTTCGGGTTGCTCCCATCGAAGCCCCGGACGAGCGGAAGCAGGACCAGGATCAGGAGCGGTCCTCTCGGTGGCATTTGATGCAACGAGCATCGGTAGAAGCAGTTGCAGCTCGGTCACACGCTTGCGTCGCAAGCAGACGCCATGGACGTAGGCAAAGTCGAAGACCAACTCTGCATCGAGTCTCTTGCGGATGGTCTTGGTGAGTGGAATGGTTGGACTCTTGGTTGCCATTGGCTCAATTTCACTCGATTGCGATACTCGTGCCAGTATCAATTGAACTCCCGGTTGTAGCAGTGGGAGGAGGAGGAGAAGGAGAGGATGAAGCAGATCACAAGAGCCGGAGATGCAGCATCGAGTAAATATCTAGATACTTCTTGTCCTTGAGGTCCGAGCCGGAAGTCCGTTCTTCTTCTTCTTTTCTACTCTTGCTGGTCTCCAAAGCGGTCCTCTTGATGATGGCGATATTTTCCCGGACTATCCAGAATATCTTCGAGTCAACGAGGTTCAGAGAGGCGCTGCTTGACATACAGGAGCGGCCACACACCCGGCAGAGTCCTCCTCTGAGTAGGGTCACTCCGGTATCTCTGCCTCACTCGCGAGGTTACTGGATCTCCCTACCCTCCAACCCACCCCCGCTACAGGGTCCTCCTTGATATTCAGAGAGACTCTTCCTGCCGTAACCAAACCCAGCGCCGTCATTCCCAACCACTTCCTCCAAGCCAATCGTTCAATACCTTGCCGGCAACCAACTTCCCGTTCAGCGTCAGTTGCTCGCTCGCCCTCTCGTTCC
>Ga0209935_1002640_pt1 | contig 21062 bp, 35 predicted proteins | sample ThiBio_1000_plan_2_FD_183958 | JGI IMG/M metagenome (GOLD analysis project Ga0209935, IMG submission 183958) | Wastewater bioreactor microbial communities from Cape Town, South Africa - Thiocy_cont_1000_plan (SPAdes) | ecosystem: Engineered > Bioreactor > Thiocyanate-remediating >...
GTGTTGTTATATCGCTATCGATCACGCGATATCGAAGGCGAGAGATCACCGCCGAACTCGCTTCATAGATACGAGAAGGAGCTCGTTCGGTATCATCGACATTGATGCCGACTCAAACGTCGCACAGTCCCGACGACTTGCTTCATCCATAGGATGGAGCACATTGATATCGAGCCGATACCCGATCGAACGCTCTTGGTTTGTTGCTCCCCTTCCAGCCGATGACGAACAAGAACGAGAGAGATCGCTCAACTAATCGAGTGCGATAGGTATCCTCGATAACTACCATCACGCGATGAGGCACCGCTTGCGGCAGTTCGATGATGTTGCTGCTTGCTTCACGATCGCAACGTCTCGGTGCTGATGTTCGATTTGTTGCAGAGCATTTGGTACTCGATAAACGACATCATCGGGATCGAGTTGTGCAAAGATCTCGAACAAGAGCTCGTTCGGCAGGAGCGAGATCGGTGACCACAAGGCGACCGACCGTATCGCTATCATCGTAAACACGGCGTCCTTGAATGCAACGGGAGCATACTTGTGTCGCACGGTACTCCAACGACAGTACTCTTTCCTCGTTCAATGCCGGGCAGCAGACGTCAGCGGTGGAGGCAGGCTGACATGCGCGTCATTCCAATACATACTGTCTTGTTGAAGAACAGCGACGCATTGATGGTGCCCGTTCAGAGCTGCCACCTGGAGAGCCGTCTGGTGGTTGCAGTCACGAGCATGGAGATCGGCATGTCGCTCAAGGAGCAGCTCGACGCATTGGAGTCGACCATTCCGCGATGCTGTATGAAGTGGCGTCTGGTTCTCGCCGTCGAGAGCATTGATGCCGGCGCCCCGATCCAGGAGAACCGCGACGCTTTCGAGATGACCGCTCTCCGACGCAAGATGGAGAGCCGAGCACTTGTAGCAATTGACCGCACGCAAGTCGGCGCGACGGTCGACCAGCAGTTCGATGCATTGGTGGTGCCCATAGAACGATGCCATAAGTAGCGGAGAGTACATGTTGGGCCCACGTGAGTTGATGTCGCCTCGCCGATCGAGAAGCGAGTGAATGTCGGCCAGGGAGCCCTGGCTAGCGGCCGTCAGCAGCTCCGCGTTGAGCTCCGGATACCACTCCATCTCTTACAACCGTCTATCTTTTGGCTCGCTTGAGCATCGTTGTACAACAAGGCCAGAGCAGCAACAAGATATTCACCAAGGCCAGAGCAGCAGCAAGATATTCACCAACGTCAGAGCAGCAACAAGATATTCACCAACGTCAGAGCAGCAACAAGATATGCACCAACGTCAGAGCAGCAACAAGATATTCACCAAGGTCAGGAGCAACAAGATATGCACCAAGGTCAGAGCAGCACCAAGATATGCACCAAGGCCAGAGCAGCAACAAGATATTCATCAAGGTCAGAGCAGCAACAAGATATGCAGAGCGGGCATTGCACCCAGGCCCCGACGGGAGTCGAACCCGTGACCTCTTGCTTACTAGGCAAGCGCACTACCACCTATGCTACGGGGCCCTCACTCTACGTTCCTCCCCTTCCCGCACTTGCCTCCTCATTGTGTGCGAGCCATGTCGGTGCGTGTTGTTGGTTGCCTTCGCTGCTGCTCGTCGTCGGTGCCGTGTCTGCTCGCTGTCCGCGTCTGTGCGTGCGTGTGAGTTGCACCAACTCTGCTGATTCTTGCTTCTGCAACCAGATGAGACGTGAGGAGCATCTTGTGGCTTGTGGAGTGGATCGGAGCAGCGCATTGAGAGCAGACCAAGAACGCCATCGCTCTCCCCTCCGAAGCTCGGTCGACATTGGCAGGAACAAGAGAACTCCTTGATATTCACAAAGAAGCACAGGTACGGCAACGATACAAGCGAGCCACGGTGCTATCTCCTCTCGGCTGAGCGTTGAATAATTCGCTGGTCCCGAGCTACCAATAAATCCTCCAGCTCTCAAGCGCTTGAATAAATTCGCTTGTCCGTCAGAGTTTGATGCTGAGCCCGGCTTCAATAATTCTCTGAGGTCTCAGGCTTGAATAATTCGCTGGTCCCGAGCTACCAATAAATCCCCCAGCTCTCCGGCTTGAATAAATTCGCTGGTCCGTCAGAGTTTCATGCTGAGTTGGGCTTGAATAATTCACCGAGGTCTCAGGCTTGAATAATTCGCTGGTGCCGAGCTACCAATAATTCACTGAGGTCTCAGGCTTGAATAAATTCGCTGGTCCGTCAGAGTTTCATGCTGAGTTGGGCTTGAATAATTCACTAAGGTCTCAGGCTTGAATAAATTCGCTGGTGCCGAGCTACCAATATTTCACTGAGGTCTCAGGCTTGAATAATTCGCTGGTCCCGAGCTACCAATAAATCCTCCAGCTCTCAAGCGCTTGAATAAATTCGCTTGTCCGTCAGAGTTTCATGCTGAGTTGGGCTTGAATAATTCACTAAGGTCTCAGGCTTGAATAATTCGCTGGTCCCGAGCTACCAATAAATCCTCCAGCTCTCCGGCTTGAATAAATTCGCTTGTCCGTCAGAGTTTGATGCTGAGCCCGGCTTGAATAATTCACCGAGGTCTCAGGCTTGAATAAATTCGCTGGTCGGTCAGAGTTTGATGCTGAGCTGGTAATGAACTTGACTCACATGTGCACCAAGGTCAGAGCAACAACAAGATACTCACCAAGGCCAGAGCAACAACAAGATATGCACCAAGGCCAGAGGAGTAACAAGATACTCACCAAGGTCAGAGCAGCAACAAGATACTCACCAAGGTCAGAGCAGCAACAAGATACTCACCAAGGTCAGAGCAACAACAAGATATTCACCAAGGTCAGAGCAGCACCAAGATATGCACCAAGGCCAGAGCAGCAACAAGATATTCACCAAGGCCAGAGCAGCAACAAGATATGCAGAGCGGGCATTGCACCCAGGCCCCGACGGGAGTCGAACCCGTGACCTCTTGCTTACTAGGCAAGCGCACTACCACCTATGCTACGGGGCCCTCACTCTACGTTCCTCCCCTTCCCGCACTTGCGTGCTCATTGTGTGCGAGCCATGTCGGTGCGTGTTGTTGGTTGCCTTCGCTGTTGCTCGTCGTCGGTGCCGTGTCTGCTCGCTGTCCGCGTCTGTGCGTGCCTGTGAGTTGCGCTGCTCGTGGCCCGCCGCAGGTATTGGAGCAGAAGAAGGATGTTGATACATCGGATTGTTGGGGTCGCGACTGCTTCGGCGCGCGTTCTTGTTGGCTCGGGATCGTTGCAAGTCATCAGCACGCGAGCACTGACGCGAGCGGCGATGGCGACGTACTCGCGGGCACCGTGGTCGTCCGCTCCCCGGCGCATGGATCCGACACGCAGTACCGGGCTGATAGGCGTACGCGTCTTACCTGCAGTGTTCACCTCGTCCTTGGCGAGATACTCGACCAGCAAGGCGACGGGGCACCGGCAGAAGCGCGTGGTCGACCTGCTGTTCTGGGTGGCGCTCGGCGGTCTGGCCATGTACGGCCTGCGCTCGGGCATCGAGCCGAGCGACGCGCTGCTCGATAGCTCCGATGGCACCGTGCGCTACCTCCTGGACCATATGTCGCCGCTACTGCCCGGCTCTCCGGTGCTCTATCCAGGTGAATGGAACACCACGAGCTTGGTTCTCTCGCTCAATGTCAGGAGCTGCGTGTACGCCGGCGTTCCACCCGACACCGACCGAGCCGACGACGTGGTGGCCGTGAGGTACCGCCACTCGTGGTCGCTCGGTTGGCAGCTCGAGAGCGTCATGGTACGCTTCGGACGTGACACGGTCGTAGGCTACGTGTGTCCCGAGGCTCCCAATGGCATCTTGATGATCTACAACCCCGAGCCACCGATCGACTTTGGCTACGAGCCTCCGCACTGAGACGCACGACCTGGCCAGGTCGATATGGCGCCAACGACTCGCTGCTTGCCTCCTCCATCGCATCCGCCATCAGCCGTCTCGTTGATCGAGTCAACCAATTTTTGCCATCGACATTGTAGAGTAGATCTGCCGTAGAGTGAGAGTGATATTTATGTGTATTGGAGAGATCGAGAGATCGAGAGATCTATATTTGATATTGATGGATGCGTATGATGATTATGATGATCATGTGTGTGGGACACAATCTTGTTGTTGCTGCTACTACTACAATCATTCAATGGTGAGGCTTGATATTGGTCGTCGTACGGTCCGTAGTGTTGTTGTACACATGCCCAGCTGTTTGGTGGTATTACAAGAGTGGCATCGCCACGGCCGAAGAGGACGACGAGGATGGTGACGATGATGAGCCTTGGCCAGGCAGGTAAGGCGTGAGCTGTTCGCCAAAGATCTCGCGCAACTCGGCCATGTAGCTGTCGATGCCGGGCAGCAGGATATTGCGCTTCTGCTTGGCGAGCTCCGAATCAGTGCCATCGTCGTCATCGTCATCGTCGGATGGCTTGGAGACTGGAACGAGATCCTCAGGCACTTGTTGCAAATAGATACCGACAGCTCGCTACAACGGATAAGTCCCAATGTATGAATAAGCTGCATGGAGAGTACTCGAATATTGAGCGGTGAATATTCGGCTTGGCAGTCGTACCAACAAAGCGTCGTGACACTTTTGTGCCTCGAGTTGCTTGATGGCAGCCTCTTGCTCCTGGAGAATCGGCGTCAACATGCGCACGTACGAGCCAATGTTGGGCAACAGCAGCACTTGAATGACATTCGGGCCCTGAACGATAGTGGTGAGTGAGTGAGGCAACGACGGTATGTGTAATTGGACAAGGGAGGGGAATACACGACGCGGACGTACCAGTTTCGAGAGACCAACAATCGCGCCATAGTGCGTCGTGAGGGGCTTCTTGGGGTCGAGGAAGGCATGCAACAGCGTCTTTGTGACTCGTGGTTGCAAGTTTTGATAGGCACCACCGAACCTATATTTTGCATATCGTTCATCGAGTGTGAGTGTTTTGTTCTTGTGCGACGATCGAGGACGAGATGGCGTGTTGCTTCGCATACTTGGAGCAAATGGTAGCCACCAATTCAGCCGAATAATCACTGTGATGATGGTAATGGTGGCAACATCGATAATGTGATGAGTATCGCGGTACAACTCTCGGATGAGGGTCAGGCGTGCCGCTTCGTACCGAAGCTCCCAGTGATTCTCGGTCGGTTGTTTGCACAGCCACCGTCCGACCAAGCACGTCAAGATCGAAGGCATCAGTTGATGCAACTAATTTGCCCACGATTAGTGAGATTAACATATCAAAAGTGCGCTCTCCAGTGGCACCGATGAGAGGTAGCGCGTATGGTTGGCTGGCACATACGTAGGGCTCAACGTGAAGGTAGGGCGAGTTCAGGATGGCACTGACCATTCTCATGACGGCGAACAAGCGCTTGAGGTTGCGTAGGTTCTGCGTCACCTCGTCGGCGATGAACTGTGTAAAGTACGGCAGCAGTTGATTGATTCCAGGATCGCTAGAAACGAGTGATTGACAGAGTGAGAGATGATTCCAGTGGTTGGCGAAGCGATGAGACGTGCAGCGGCGTACTTGGCAATGCTCGACAGAGCCGTCTCAAGTAATTCGGCATGCGACTGTCGTTCAAGACTCATGTCAAATGACGTGCCAATGGAAATAAAGAAGAGAGAGAGAGAGAGAGACGTACGCCAGTGATGGCTTGAGTGACCTTCTCGTAGTAGAGTTGGAGCTCTCGACTCAGCGTATGCTGCACGAGGTCCTTGACCTTCGTCGGGCGATCCTTTCGCTTCTTGCCAAGCTCGACCACGTCCTCTCGAGGAGGCGGGTTGTGTCGCGTGGCTGGTTGCACTCCTTCGATCGCCAACCAGTGTGCAGTGAAGGTCTGGTGTTGGACCGACATGGGCGCGAGTACCATTGTTTGATAGGTCGCGAGAGAGAATAATCAGTTACCGTGTGCGTTCGAAAGGGAGGCAGATAATGTACCGTATCTCGTGGAGTCTTTGGAAGCGGTTGTTGAAAGATCTCTTCGAACGACAAGACCTTATCATCGACAAAGAAGCTATGAGATGCAACACATGCACACACACAGGCACCGCATCAAGCAATGAATTGAATCGAGCGAATCAATCGAGCGAATATCAAACGATGATAGGTATTAGGAATGATCTCGAACAAGCAAGGCAGTCGTATGGAGCGCGAGGATCGAGATACATACAGGTCGGTAGTACCAGCTACGCGACGGAACGAGAGAGACTTGGTGCCCGAGTATCCATACAGCGACTGCGCACACGATGGATATCACATCGTTAGAACAGATCGATACCGCTCTGAATCAGTATCAAACGCGCGCGCTATATAAATGTGTATGTGTTGTATGGGTCGACGTCTTTGTGGATATCTATCGAGACTGGCGGATGGGTCGAGAGAGCGTGCGTGAGTGGTTCGTCGTTGATACCTCGACGTTACGGAGACGCAGCGCATCGTTGATGTCCTCGGTCGTGAGCTTGCTTCGCTTGGCATGCTTCATAAACTTGAGAGACTCCTGATATTGTACCCAAAGCATGGTCAATGAGAATTCGAGATGATGGGTGGTTATTGGTTGTTGTCGTCGTCGTCGTTGCTGGCGTACTTGAATGACCTCGCGTAGTCGGTACTCGACGTCCGACACCATGGCCGCAGCGACCTCGTCCGAGAGATTAGTGATGCCCGCTTGCTCGGCGAGGATCTTGATGCTCTCCTTTGGCAATACACTCATTCTCTAGCTGGTAGGTAGGTAGGGTCGTCGTGGTACTCGCTCGCTACTTGGTACTTGGTGTGTGGAGAGATATTCGAATGAGAGACGCGCCCTGGCTCTCGTTGATGTGCGAAGGAGTGGGAGAGAGGGGAAATGATGGGGAGAGCTCTTGAGGCGAGTTTCGTACTCGAGCAGCAAAACACGGGAAGGATTTTCTCGTTTGCATGATGCGATTGTAGGCAGAGGGAGGCTTTGTACTCGAGCAAGAAAGTCTGAACCTCATTTGCTTGCTCTCCCTCCTCTTCGTGTGTGCGTGGTATCGAGAGACACAACACACACACAGGTTTACCACCATCAAGATGGCACCCTCTCGAAGAAGTCGTGCTCACCAAAAATATGAGGGCGTGCTGGATAAGCTCGACTCGATGGCTGGCGACGCAAAGCATTCATACACGGGAACCAAATCAAGCGCCAGCAACTTGCGTCGAGGTATGCGTGGCGCTGCGTGTGTGTGAGCGGCTGACCGCGCAGGTGCATCCGCTACCACGCGTGTATCTCCCCCTCGAGAGCGCTCATTCGTTTGATTGGATCGTTGTGAAGAGCTTTCAGCGTTGCGCGGCCTCATCCGCCGTACCAAGTCGAAGCTATCGACCAAAGGCTCCTCTTGTACGTGGTGTGCGCGTGAATAGTTGCCCTGGTTTGCATATACTCCCTCGCATCGGCGCGGCATGGCACATTGCTGATCATTGGTTGGTTTATTTCGTTTGTTGGACCGGATGGACCGGATGGCCCGTTTATATCGCCTAAACGACACACGATACATACAGCCCAGAAGCAAAGCCGCGCGGCTGCAGCTGCGGCTGCTCTTGCGGCTGGCGCTCCCGACCCGGCCAAATCCTCATCTGCCTCACACCCAACCAAGTCCGCGTCCTCGTCGCGTGCGAGTGCAATGCGCCATTCCTCGTCTCCCTCGGTCGGTGGTGCATCGAGTCCCGTATCATTCCCGCTGCTCGAGGCATCGCTCTCATGGGCCGATGAGGACGACGAGGAGGTGATCGCCATCGATGACGGCACGATCTTCAAGGTGCAAGCCGAGAGGAGATAGCGCCGTGGCTCGCTTGTATCGTTGCCGTACCTGTGCTTCTTTGTGAATATCAAGGCGTTCTCTTGTTCCTGCCAATGTCGACCGAGCTTCGAAGGAGAGAGCGGTGGCGTTCTTGGTCTGCTCTCAATGCGCTGCTCCGATCCACGAGCCACAAGCCACAAGATGCTCCTCACGTCTCATCTGGTTGCAGAAGCAAGGATCAGCAGAGTTGGTGGAACTCACAGGCACGCACAGACGCGGACAGCGAGCAGACACGGCATCGACGACGAGCAGCAGCGAAGGCAACCAACAACACGCACCGACATGGCTCGCACACGATGAGGACGCAAGTGCGGGAAGGGGAGGAACGTAGAGTGAGGGCCCCGTAGCATAGGTGGTAGTGCGCTTGCCTAGTAAGCAAGAGGTCACGGGTTCGACTCCCGTCGGGGCCTGGGTGCAATGCCCGCTCTGCATATCTTGTTGCTGCTCTGACCTTGGTGAATATCTTGTTGCTCCTGACCTTGGTGAATATCTTGTTGCTGCTCTGGCCTTGGTGAATATCTTGTTGCTGCTCTGACCTTGGTGAGTATCTTGTTGCTGCTCTGACCTTGTTGCTTGTCGACCGTTACGAGCTCTGCCGAGACCTTATGGTCGATAAAGGAAACGGAAGCCGCGCGAAGTTCCCCGTGGATTCCGCGGGAAAGCAGCGCAGAAACGCAGCGAATGCGCGGCGCAGCAGCCCAGCACCACCGCCGCACCAGCCGCCAAGGCACATTCATTACCTCTCTCGCTCTCGTGTGCACCTCCCAACCCCTCACTCCTACTGTTCTAACCCCCTTCTCTCTCCTCCTCACCAGTCCCCTCCCCCTCCTCACCAGTCTCTCCCTCACTCTTCCCCACTCTCTCAACCATGGCCAAGGATTACTATCGCGAGCTCGGTGTATCGCGCACGGCGACCGACGACGATATCAAGAAGGCCTACAAGAAGATGGCTCTCAAGTACCACCCCGACCGCAACAAGGGTAGCGCCGAGTCGACCGAGCGCTTCAAGGCCGTCTCCGAGGCCTACGAGGTGCTGTCGGATCCCGAGAAACGCCGCATCTACGACCAGTTCGGCGAGGAGGGTCTCAAGAATGGCGGCCCCGTGCCTCCGGGCGCCGGCGGCTTCCCTGGCGGCGCCACCTTCTCGACCGGCGGCTTCGGACCTGGCGGCGGTGCCTCGTTCCGCTTCAACCCGCGCGATCCCAACGACATCTTCCGCGAGTTCTTTGGCGGTCGAGGCTTCTCGTTCGCGACCGGCGGCGGCGGTGGCGGCGACCCGTTCGGTGGCGCATTCGGCGGCGGTGGCGATGACTTTGGCCCGGGCGGCTTCTCGTTCTCGAGCACCAGCGGCGGCGACCATCCGTTCGCCTCGTTCGGTGGCTCGCGTCGCGCTGACGCCCACGGCCACGGCCACGGCATGCGCAAGGCCAAGCCCATCAAGCGCAAGTTTGGCTGCACGCTGCAGGAGCTCTTCTCCGGCACGGTCAAGAAGATGAAGGTCACGCGCACGATCGCCGACGCCAGCGGCAAGACCATGCAGGTCGACAAGATCTGCGAGATCACCGTGCATCCGGGCTCGCGCGCCGGCACCACCTTCAAGTTCCCCGAGTGCGGCAACGAGGCGCCCGGCACCATTCCGGCCGACATGATCTTTGAGCTCGAGGAGAAGCCGCACCCGCTGTACGTGCGCGAGGGCGACAACCTCGTCCACACGGCCAACATCTCGCTCAAGGAGGCCCTCACCGGAACGCACGTCATGCTCGACACGCTCAGCGGCCGCAAGCTCAAGGTCAATGTGCGCGAGGTCGTGCGACCCGACTACCAAAAGGTCATCGCCAACGAGGGCATGCCAATGACCGGCAATCCCTCGGTGCGCGGCGATCTCATCATTCGATTCAACGTCATGTGGCCATCGTCGCTCTCCGAGCATCAGAAGGAGCTCATCCGTGAGGCCTTGTAAGTCGACCCTCGAAGGCGCCTTCGAGTACTTGCGGTCTCTCTCTCTCTCGTGCATTCATTCATTCGTTGTTGGAGTGTACAGTAATGTACATCACAACGTATCTCTCTCTGTCATCTATCCAGCTCTACCGCTATCCAGCTCTATCATGTCTCATTCTCCCCTCTCTCTATCTTATCTGTTAATTCCTCGTATACAGTGTACTTTATTCGTTTCGTCTGTTCATCCATCACTAAATACCTTATTACCAACAACAATCACCGACCAACCTCATGAATCCTCAATTTACAACCACCACCACCACCACATGGCAAAGACACTTGATAGAACAGCAATATGTGAGGCACGCGAGGCAGAGAATGTCGAGCTGTAAGTAGGATCGTGTGCGAGCCATTGTCATTCTGCCCTCGCTTCGTTCACAGCAACAACGACGACGACCACCTCACCCACTCTCTATCTATCTATCTCTATCTATCGTACTTGAGTCTACTAATCGAATAGCTCTCCTTCTTATACTATCGCGATCGGACCTATCAGCCAACCATCTATTCATTCCCTCGAATATCACCACGCCAATCCATCCATTATCACAATCGATTCGATCGCGATTGCTCGATTGTCATTACGATATGTCAGGCATTCGTTTACTCGATACCGACTCCCAACCATCACGAGCTGATACCAACACGGCCGACTTCTCGCCGCCATACATTGGCGTCGGCTTCAGCTCCGATCCTGAGCCTGCAACAACGGCATCATCATCATCATCAACAACAACTGCAGCTTCGTCGTATCAGCCCAAACGTATCAGCAATCCAAACTTCAATGCCGCCAGCAACTCCAATGTCTATCTCTTTGACCAGCCTTCATCAGATGAGGAGGTCGGCCGTTCTGGCAAGCGATCGAGATCCTCTTCGCTGATACGACAACAGCAACAGCAGCAACAACAACAGCAACAGCTCCAATATCAACAACACCGTAGCAAGAGAACGCAAGAGCCACGATCAATGTGCAGTTGCTTCTGTGATCTATTCGTATCGGAGACCAAGGAGAACATTGGCAGTCGAGCACGAGATCATCTAGCGAACGAGGCACGTACCTTCTTCACAGATACATTCACAACAAGCGACTGGGAGAGATAGAGATAGCTAGCTAGATAGATCGAGATACGTCTTGATATCAAGAGATCAAGCATCGTTGTGAGATAGCTCGATTCACTAACAAGTACCATCTCGGCACGATCAAACTCTCATCAACGAACCTGAACCCGAATCCAACTCTCGTCGTTGTGATGATGATTATGACAATGATGATACTCGATCGATCGATCTATCGATAAACAGCGAACGTTCCTCGCTTGGTTGCGTACTGCCATCGCCTCGGTCGGACTCGGCTTGGCCGTCGCGAAGCTCGGAGATGGAACGTTCGCATCGATCGGCGGCATCTCATTCATCGCCTTGGGAGCCGTGGTGTTGATCCATAGCTGTGTGCGATACATGCAAGTGTTGCATCTGCTCGAGAGTGGATACTTTGAGGCCAACAAGAGTGCCGTCACGATCATCACGGTCCTTACGGCGGTTGCGTGTTGTCTGTCGCTTGTGGTCGCTGTCGTCGATGCCTAGGCAGTGGCACACGCTCCATCTCAACTCCATCGATCGATTGATTGTTAGATCGATCGAACAACGCAGACCTCTTCACTCTCGATTCTTATCTATCTCTCTCTTTCTCAATCTTAATATCTAACTCGCATCGTTGTGCTGATACAATCTTTATTATATTGAACCCGAATCGATATCTGCCGACAATCGTGGCACGATTGTGACCTCCAAACTACGATCACGTGGTGGCACGGCTGATAAACTCACACAACCAATCGATCGAGATGGATCGATGGATTAATGAGAGGTGCGGCCTGCCATTGAGTAGTCTGCATCAATCCTTCCATCATCAACCAGCAACACGAACCATGTCGACGACACACGCGAGCCACGCTTCGAGCATGTCTCCCATGCAAGGGTATTACTATTGGGGAGCCGATGTGGTGTTGTTGTTTCAGCAATGGAGTACCGATGATAGTTGGACGTACTATCTGCTATCGTTGCTCGTGGTCTTTGTGTTGACGCTCGTGAACGAAGGAATCTCGACAGCTCGATCACGACTACCACCTCACGACGCTGATTCGCTCGTGATGCCGTTCACAGCATTCCACGAGCTTGAGTCAACACTGATACGCAATGCTGCACTTGTAAAGGCACCGTATGAATCAGGCTGCTCTGCTGTACGACTGGCGACAGCACTTGTTCTTTCATTGATTGATGTATGCAACCACAGGACATTGAATCTCGAATACACACGGCTCCTTGGTGGAGTCGCGTATGCAGCACAAGCAGCGATCGCCTATCAGTTGATGTTGATGGCCATGGGCTTCAATGTGGGCGTCATGCTTGTGATCATTGCCGGACACTTTGTTGGCTACGTACTGTTTGTTCGCTTCCGACGTAGCTCACGTACAACTACCGAGTAGCGCCAAACTATCTGTCTATCTATCAATCAATCGAATGTCGTATTCGACAAGTCTTGTAAACTATACTCTACTCAATCTTGGTAATGGGGTCGATAGATGGATTGGCGGGTCTAAATATCTACTTGAATGCTTTATAGTATACTGCTAACGAAACTCACCATCTGCTACTACCACTCGCTAACTCGTTCGGTACTCGGGGAGTGTATGGAATCCACTCTTATGCAACTATGCTCTTTCCACTCGATGGCGACTATCGTAACAAGGGTGTTAGAGTTAGGCATTGTCGGCACCAGAAGGCGAATCGATGCGCTCCATCTCTCGGCTCTTGGCTGATTCCGAGACCAGTAGCGAGTACTGATTGACGACTCGTCGGTTGTGAATGATCACAATCACGACAATCACAACCAAGACCAAAAACACCACTCCGATGCCAATCAATGCAAGCAGCGGCAGTTGATAGGTGGCAGCTGTCGTATTGCACCAACGTTGCATCGATTCGCGTGAGTCAAACGCCAACCGACGAGCAAACAAACCTCCCAATCGTAACACGTACAGCAATCGGTTTCTTCAATATCGCCCCACACTAGTGGTCCAAAGCAATCGTTGCTAACGCGAACCAGCGCCTTTTGCCGTTTGCTACAACGAACCGAGATGGAGGTAAGTCTCTCTCTCTCTCTCTCTCTCTCTCTCTCTCTGCGTGTGTCAATCTCACATACCCATTCTCGCATGGTGTTTCCTGAGCCTTGTAGTCAGTATCATTGCAAAGATGGCAAGCGTACGGAGTGCGCCACTCCAAACTCAAGAAGCACAAGTTGGCCGTTGGCGACTCGGTGGTTTCGTCTGGACCACCTTCCAACGAAGCAACATCGCAAATCAAAAACACCTCGCTGCAATCCATCCATCCATCCATCCATTCATCGGCGTTTGCCTCGTTGTTAATACAAACTCGTCGCCGAGCGAGGTCAGCAAGTACACATACGTGGATCGGCCACCAGCGCAACCGCTCGCCTCGCCGTTCTTGAATTTCAGCTCGATACCGGTAACTACAGACAGACACAAAAGAAAGCCGAGTAAGCAATGAGCTGAAGCGAATAGGATGAAGCCAAAGGCAGTAACGAGGCACTCGCGCACGCTCACACACCATTGCCCTTCCTCTGGTTGAATTGCACTGACATGAGTCGGCCCATGTCGGCATGCTGGTCACTATCGAGGTAACGTTCACAAGAGTGCGTGGACAGCGGCTTGCCAGACTCATCGGTACATCCTCCCTCGTTTGACATGCTGCAAATGTCCAATCGGAGCTCGCTGTTGCGGCTCGGGATGGCCCATGGACCAGGATCGTTACTACGCCAGAAGCGAGAAATAGTAAGTAACGAGACGACACCACCGCCAGCACCAAGGGTTTGTCGGATAGCACGTACCCAAGCTGTCGAAGATCATATTGCTTACCACCGCTGCTAAACAAACACGTAGTCTCGCAGCTAGTGCGGTCGGGATTGCTCGTCGTGGCAGTGCCACAAAGCGTGCACTGCGCGCTGCCGTGGTGCTCCGAGAAGGTTCCCTCAGGGCACGGCGAGCACTGCACGAATCGCCGTCACGATGAGTGCATGAATGGCGTGCTTGATCAATCTCAACTCTCGTACATGATCATTGTTCGCGTCGCTGCTAAAAGTACCCGGTGGGCACTTCTCGCACACGATAGCGCCATTGTTTCGGCTGGCAGTTCCAGGGCCACACGCCGTCAAAACAACGGCTCCTCCGTTCGTCGAGCCAGTGACCGTAATGTGCGCCATAGTGGCGATGCCAACGACGTTCGGCTCTTGGTGATAGTTCCACACAAACGTATGGTCACCACTCGGAACCTCGAACGAGCGCACGACATAGCCCTCTCCGTGGCGCTTGTGAACCGAGAGCGGATGGTACGGAATCGGCGACTGGATGCCGTCGATAAAGAACTCGAGACCGTTGAAGGTGCTCACTGGTGCACCCGAGTTTTCGACCTTGTATGCAAACTCGATAGAGCCAGCAACAATGAACTGCCATTGCAAATAGTAGACACGCCACATTCCGTATGAGAAAGTAAGCCCTAACGCAGGACAATGGCGACACACGTCGTACGACATACCGAAGCTCGGAGTACAACGAACGAGTCGACCTCTCCAACGTGGTAGCCCGAATCGATCTCGTCTCCTCGGACACGCCATCCACTACATGCGCCAATCACCGACATCAACATAATCGCTAGATCCAGACCAGCACCGTAACCACCATCGCTGCTGCTTCTGCTGCTGCTGCTGCATGTTGCTGATAACAACTCAACGTACTTGGAACCACAAGTACCAGAGCAAGTAGTAAAGAAACCAGAGGGCCAATCGGACTCTGGAGCATCAAAGTACGAGATCACTGGTACGGCAGCCGAGCCCTTGGTGGCTTGCACGCACTCTGAACCCGAGCGATATTCACCGACCGGGCACGAGACGCACTCCCATGTATCGGTGGTGCGATAGTGGCCCTTGGGACACTCGAAGCAGTCCTCGGGATCTTGCGGCCAGCTTGGAGCCATTTGTCCTCCATGGCAAATGTACGGCTCCAGAGGCACATAGGTCTTGCGCGTCTTGCCATCGGTGCAGTTACTCCAGCTCTAGATCAGATGAAATATCATCAACGTGCACAAGAGGGAAAACGAGGTAGTGTGGTGAATGAGTGAGTCTGATCTGATAGATCAGACCAATTTGCGATGCAATTCGCTACCTCTTCGTAATCATCAACAGTACAAGGAGGAGAAGTAGAGCAAGTGGCGCTTCCAGGCAGACTGTAAGTATCGCCCTCACAAGGAACACATCGCGTCGATCCAGCTCCAATGGTTCGAGTGTTCTTGGGGCACTGCAGAACGCATACATCCAAGTCTTAGTAACGAGCCTTCATCTTGTCTCGACTCGCCTCATCTTCTCCCACTCTACGTACAGGCGCACAAACGATCGAACCAGGAACGCTCGAATAGGAACCTGGCGGGCAAGGCGTCGGCTTCGATGCGGCATAGTCGTTGAGGATCGTGATGCGCCGAATACGCGCGCCTCGCTCACGCTGGTTCTCGTTTCCAGGTGCACCGCCGATGAACACCCACTTGAAGATGTGCGTTCCGGCTGCCACGTTGGCATGTACGGTCTTGTACTCGAAGCGCGTTCCCTTGAGAACTCCGCCATAGAGCTCCTCATCAATGTAGAAGCGCAGTCCCGTGTCCTCCTTACCACCATAGGTATAGACCTTGTAGTCGAACGAGATCGATCCATCGATAGCAAACTCTTGGGTAGTAAAGAAGAAGGTCATGTCGGTTCCCGATCGAATCGAATCGCCCTGGGTGCGCCAGCCTTGGAAGTTGGCTGTCATCCACCAAGCAAGCAAACAAGCATATTAGCGATCTGCACGCTGCGGTTGCATTTGTTTGTTTGTTGGTGCCAGCTATACAAACCTCCGTTCTTGAAACCCTCAGGCCACTCGTTCCAGCTCGAGTATTCAGTTCCGCCTCCGATGCTAAAGCTACCTGCAGGTGCATCCTTGCAGGTCGCAACGCCGAGGTGTCGATCGAGGTATTGACCAGGCATACAGGGGATGGCCGGTGTATCTGAGACACATACACGACACCGTCGCCTTGTTGGTCAAATGTTCCCTTGTTAACAAGAGCGTACAAAGAGAAGCTCGTACCGCAGCTAATCTGCTCGTTCTCAGGCAAGCTCACTCCTCCGTGGCAGGCACGAGGATTGTTGATCCAATAGTAGACCTTTTGTTGCATCTTATCCTCGTTACACTCGGAGAGACGATACGAGTAGTCGCTCTCGGTACACAGCGGGCACTAGATTGATTCCATCGTCACGCTCTGTTCAGTCGAGTGCTCCAAGCAAGCGGGCACTACTACCTATTGATTCATACCGCGTAGAGAGTTCGCCAGACGAACTCGTAGTGGCATCGGACGTTTTCGACATCGCCCTTACCTTGGAGCTCTCCAACTCCAGCAACCGGGTCGCAGATCATGGTCAAGGTCGAAGTTCGAGGAACCTCGGCTGCGCCGTGGAACTCTGGCGGACAGTTGTTGCCATGTGTCATCTGGATCACAACTCCTCGCTCGGGATCATCTGTAAAGCGCAGGCAGAGTAAAGATATGTATCTGTGGTCGATAGATAATGCGTGTGGGTATGTGTACGAGCGACACCACGCATACCATGATAGGTCTGGAATCCGACGACATCACCAATGTCCTCGCCATAGCCAGCATTGGTAACTTGGCAAGCATACGTCAAGATTGCTTGATGGTCACCGTCGTAGCACGTGTTGTTGCGGTGCTCCTGGGTGCAGATGTTGATGTAGTATTGGTGGTTGTGGACATCGAACACTGGTCCCCACATGCGGTCGGTTCTAGAGAGGTTCACAACGATCGTGAGTTCGATGAGATCCAAAACACTGTGTGGGTTGGGTGACACCTGGGCACGATACATACCGCTTCAAAGGAGTGAGATCATAGACAGTGGAGGGATGGCCAGGAGGAGAGAAGCGACAATCGACGTTGCACGACAAACGATCGACCGTGGGTGTCGTGGACTCTCCGCAAGGCAAGCAAGAGCCTTGTCCTGGATCGCGATTGAACTCACCATCGGGGCATGGAATGATGACTGGCGAACTGGCAGGGCTGTAGTATCCCGGAGGCGTGACCATGCACGTCTTGCCATCGGGAGAGTAGGTACCGGGCTTGCAGGGAGTGCACTCGCCAGCACCACCTTGCGCAGTTCCTGACACCACGATTCGCTACGTTCGCGAGTGCCGTCATTCGGTTAGTTCGATCGCATGATTATGAGTGGGTGGAAGGTTGTTCAAGCGCATACCGAAATGACGGCACGGTCAGTGCGGGCGTCCTCCATAACATCTCCCTTGACAAAGGTCCAACGGAAGGTTCGCAAGCCCCTTTCGGTGTTGAAGCGATAGGTCGAGACAGAGCCCGAGAAGAAGCTGCCGCCGTAGAAACGACGGGACACTCCGTTATTGTCGGTAAAGGTCAATTGGCAAGACTGCGAGCACTCGAACGACAGATCGAACTCAATGTAGGCCGAATCGGAAGCCTAATCACACCACCGAGCGCGTGCACGCGCGCAGAGAGAGAGGATGAGTATGGTTCCGCCTACTCACAAGCTTGCACGGATACCACACATACAATCTCTTGCACCAAATACAGGCTGCTATCAGAGTAGTGACCGTGGCCCACACCCGAGTCGACCGATGACTCGAGCAAGCGCCATCCACTGTCAATTGCCGCGTGTGTTAGCACGAGCAACTTTCGAGCTTGTTTGCCAAGGGCTCACGTACGGCGTTCCGCAATTGTACGAGCAGTTGGTCGACAGGCCCTTGTTCCACAGGTGAAAGTAGGTGAACGACACCGAGAGGACCGATTCGGTTCCAGGAGGGCATTGGTCGCATGCAGTTTGGCCTGCGCTGCTGTGATATCCACTGGGGCAGTACTGGCACGACGCCTCGCCAGGCGCACGGAACTCTCCCGGGTTACACGGAGCTAGTGATGAACCACCGCTATCAGCAATAGGTATCGCCATCAAGACGAAGATTGCGAAAGGTACATACTGCAGTCTTCTGAGACTGGGTCAGGAAGGGCGACTCCAGTGTCTGGATTGCAGATGCGCGGTGGGACCCAATCGTAGACCTTGGTACGGTGAACGAAACCTCCCTCAGTGGTGCACGGGGTGTAGTAGAACATGTAGTCCCTTTCGTCACACGCTAGATTCGACACAACCAAGCAGTCGATCGAATGAGCCAAGTTGTCAGAGATCATGTCATAGCACACAAGAAGGAAAGAGTCTAACGCGAATGACATACGGGCCATGGTAGTGCAGGAAGCAGCACCCTCATAGGAGTAGGTGCCTTGTGGACAAGGATTGCAACGGCTTGCACCGGTCTTGGAGGCGTAGGTATTGGCGGGACAATCAAAGCACCAACGCGAGGCAATGTTGGGATTGAACTGTCCCTTGGGGCAGATGGAGCACTCGCTGTCGGCAGCGCGCATTCCATCAATCTCGATCATCTGCAACACGAAGATGGAGATGGAGTTGGAGATGGAGATCAACATCAAGAAAGTCTCGGTACTAGTACTGATAGATCGGTCGTACTCGAATCATAGCCATATCCAAACCCTTGGAGATGGAGACATCCTTCGAGTAGATGAACTGAACCGTATGGAAGCCCTTCTCGAGCGTGAAGCGCTCGACAGTCCACTGGAGCTGGTTAGAAACCAGCGGCATCTTGAGGTCGCGGTTGATATACACGCTAAGTCCATCGAATCGTGGCTCAGCATCGACCTGGTAGGCGAATCGCAAGAAGCCAGTCTCGACCATCTAGCGCCACATTCGAGGTAGATCACGATACGAAATGAGTATGTGTACGTTCTAGTATGCTGGCAATTGGAGGCAGTGGGTCTTTGTGAGACGATACGCTACCACAAATTGAAGTTCCAGCACAGAGCTCATCGAATCATTGAGAGCTCCCGAGTTCGTTTCTTCGCCCAAAAGCACCCATCTATCAAATACGTATTCATCCATCCATCCAACCAACCGAGCGATCGGTCAAGACAAGGCCCTTCAAGCGCTATAGAAAATGGAGACAGTGGGTAGAACATACCCACAAGGAGCATCTCCTTCGTAGGGGGCGACGCCCGAGAGACAGTAGGTCCTGAACGAGACACCGATCGCGTTGAGGCTGTCCCACGTATCCCAGTTCAACACTCGCTCACCACCGCCGAGACTGAACGATCCAGGTTGGCAAGGACGGCAGTGCAGCTGGCCTTCCGGCAAGTAGTATCCTTCTTCGCAAGCAATGTCTATTGCACGATTGGATGAGAGTTAGATACTTGATGAATGAGCTGCCGTACGCAGGACAGGGTTGCACAAAGAACATCCTCCACTACGACACAACTTCCTATCGATGGCCGACGTACCGCATGCAAGATGGGGGACGTTGCGAGGCGGAGGAACGCCTCCCTTGCAGCGTACTCCAGGCTTCTTGAAGTACGCGTAGGTGCGCTGTCCAGTGGCATCGCACTCGCTGTAGATGCCATAGTAATCCTCGCTCACGCAGGCTAACAGAGATATGATACGAGCATTTGTGATTAGTCCTTTGGTTTGATGGCAAGATCGAACAAGTCTACTTGATCAAGTCGAACGTAGGTTGCAGTGTAGCGGGAGTGGGTGTCGATGATAACAGCAGTACGAGCGAGGTCTCTCTCTCTCTCTCTCTCGTGTGTGCTTAGTGTGGGTGCGCGCGTATGGGTGTTCCTTGTGTCTGCATCGTACCGCGTGTGTCATCCCAGCAATCATCGGAATGCGTAAGAACCGTGGCCGAGACTCCACTATCACGAGGGAACAAGAACTCGCAAAAGTCGGTGCCGTCGGTGCCGAACGCCTCGGCCGTGGTGTGCGTCGAGTTGAACATGACCGCACCACACGCGGTCAGCATCTCGGAGCAGAACGGACCGCACACATTGATCGACAAGCCGAACGAGCGAACGTCGGCCCATTCACCTTGCGACGGCGAGCAAGCGAGACAACTGATGCTCTGCAGGAGCTCGATGCACCTCGCGTTGCTGGGCGCGCGTGGGTCGAGGACGTAGTGCGACGACCATGCGAGGCTGATGGGATCGTTGCGCGCGGCGATGCGCTGCGACCACGCCTGCGTGCAACACGACGACTCATAATACTGCGGGCACGCCGCCATATTCGGGACCTACAACAACAACAACAAGCAAGGCACCTTGGGGTGTCACTATATCGAAGCAACCGACGGCACTCTCGACGGCACACGTACGTGAGTAGCTTCGGTGAGCAGCTGGTCGTTCCAGGCGACGAGCGGACAAGTATCAGCCATCGCGACCGATGCACACGCCGCCACGAGCGCCAATACCACGAGCATGGCACGTAACGGAGCCCGAGCGGGGCCCATCATCACAAACAACACGAGATAGATAGAGATAGAGTCACAAAGAGAGAGATAGAGAGTCTTGATTCAGTCGCCTGGAGAGAGAGGGAAGGAAGGAGAGGTGCGTCACTGCCGAGGCGAACGAAAGAAAGAGGACGAGAGAAAGCGATCGAATGAGGAGGAGAAGGCCGCTGCACGTGCGAAAGCTCTGAGAGAAAGGTACAGGCCCTTGGAGGTTGAGCGAGGTTTCGAGGCGGCCTGCCTGCCTGCCTGCCCCCTCCCCGGGTACGGCCCTCGAGACCTCAATCAGAACACTGCTCGGGGCTATCGCTGATACGTGCGTGGTCAATCAGCGATTCATAATAAAGAAGGAGCGGGGTTTAGTCTCGAGGGCGATGGAGGAGTATAATTGTAGGTGGATCTTGGTGGTGGTTGCGGGCTGTAGGTGAGCGGCGCCTCTCGGAGTGACAGCAGTGACAGCATGGCTGGCTTAGAACAGGCCGACAACCCTACCAGTCTCCAGGTCGATATCAATGTCGAAGAAGCACGGCCTCGACGTGAGACCTGTTGGGAGAACAATCAGCGATGGTCAGCAACGAGTATTGTGAGCGCGGCAGCCAATGGTGCGTACCGGGCATGGTCGACATTGTGCCGCAGAGCGGATACAAGAAACCAGCACCGACGCTGGCGCGCAGGTCGCGCACCGGTACGGTGAAGCCAGTCGGCACTCCCTTGCGATCTCCATCGCACGAGAACGACAAGTGCGTCTTGGCCATGCAGATCGGCAGGCCCGAGAAGCCCTACGATT
>Ga0209935_1002642_pt1 | contig 21052 bp, 21 predicted proteins | sample ThiBio_1000_plan_2_FD_183958 | JGI IMG/M metagenome (GOLD analysis project Ga0209935, IMG submission 183958) | Wastewater bioreactor microbial communities from Cape Town, South Africa - Thiocy_cont_1000_plan (SPAdes) | ecosystem: Engineered > Bioreactor > Thiocyanate-remediating >...
TGAGCGAAAATACTCTTGTATTACAAATTCAACATTGTTCAATATTGCTCATGATCATTCTATTCTTTTTATTCATAGAACTCATTTGAGTTATTGTCTTCTATACTTAGAAGATAAAGAAGAAAATAATTTCAGACTTTACAATCTTCTGGCACTATGCTCAGTTTAGTATCATCTAAAATCTCCTTCACTGCTTGAAAATATAGCCAGAAAATTAAAATTCTTCGAAATTTCGAAAATCAGGAGAAATCAGTAGAAAATCTTTAAACTCAGCTCCTGAATTCAGGAGAATTTTGATCAGGAGCAAAGTTAAAAAATCAGGAGATTTGGCAAGCCTGGTCAAGTTCCCAGCCAAAATTTTTTAAAAACGTTTTTCAGCTGAAATGGCTGGGATATATGCGTATATACTCACATACAGAACGAAAAAAATCACTTATATGTGAGGGAGAGCCCAAGAAATCGTATGGATATATCTCAGTCATTTTAGCTGGGAACTTGACAATATCCATTCGGGGAAACTAGATATTCATAACCAGTTTTTCGTGCTCTTTCGAATGGTGTCATTTTTATTGAATCTGCACAAACTTTATTTTTTCGACCGATTGATATGCGATTGCAAAAATATTCATTTCAAAAAATTTTTTCAATTTGACTATCGAAAATTTTAAAAATGCGTAATATACTGTAGTTTATTCGTACACAATGAGATTACTTCGACATTTCCATTCCTGAATGCTACTTCAACTTGATGAAATTGTCGTAAATTATTCCGATGTCCTACACTAATGATGGTTGTGTGATTGGCTAATTCGAGAAATAAAATCGAATAGAAGTATGTCTCAGTTTCTTCATCCATTGATGACGTGACCTCGTCCAAAAATACCCAATTCGGTTTCATATGAAGAATACGAATAAAAGCCATTTTTTGTTGTTCACCTAGTGAAAGAACTGATGACCAGTCTTCAATTTCATCGAGTCGATCACACCAATGATTCATTTGACAAAGACGCAAAAGACGTTTGATGTCCTCATCACCTTTCGGCGAAGACATATTTGATGGATAGGTTAAACAGTAACGAAGTGAGCCGTGTGGACAGTAGGGTCGTTGAGGAAGAAAAGCCAATCTATCATTCAATGGAACAATGATTGTGCCATGCCCATACGGCCAAATACCAGCGAGAGTTCGAAGAAATGTTGATTTTCCACAGCCACTTTTACCTTTATCAACAGAAAAAGCATATTTATTGATTCTGATACGAGTTTACTTTTCTTCTTACCAGTAATGAGCACAGATTGATACGATTGAAGTATCAGATCGAGATTATTAATGAGAATTTGCTGTCTATCTTCTCCGGTTCGTTGTGGCAATTGTATAACTAATTCTTGAATATGTATACATTGTTTTCCTGGTATATGAATCAAGTTGATACTTGTCGTTTGTGTAGTTGTATGAAAATCATCTAAAGTATTCAAGAAATGAATTAATCGTTTTGTTGCAGATCGCCATGATACAATGGCTTCATATGAATCCGGTATAAATGAAAGCGATTTATGGACATTTGCAAAAGTCGTTGATGTTTGAATTAAATCACCGAATGCGATTGCTTTGGAAAAATATCTTGGAGAAGCAACCAAAAATGGAACGACATGCGCTGCAAGGTTGTAAAGAGAAGTAAACCAATCGAGAATAAATTTTCGACGAACAAATTTATAAAAGTTCATCATCAAATCAAGATACAATGATGATAAAAATTTATGTTCATTTGCTTCACTTTTATAAAGTGCAACCGATTCGGTATGATCTCGAAGATGGACAAGTCCATATCGAAAATTGGCTTCATAATGCTCTTGTGCATATTGCAAATTAAATAATGCTCGTCCAATCCAATTAGTGATCAAAGTACCTGAAAAGAAAAATTGTTTTTTGTTGAAGTTTGCAGATGAAAATTTATTCTTTTTCCTACCAAGACTAGCATAGATAAGGGCTATCCAAACCATCATCCCATAGATATGAAGTGTCCAATGTTCTGTTACATTTATTTTAATGACCCCGGATAAAGACCAGAGAACAATAAGATTTGATATTAACGCGACGCCTGAATGCAATCCATTTAAAACTAATTTGCATGTATTTTCAATATATGTATTAATATCCATGGATATTCTCTGATCCGGATTATCATTCTGATCATTTATTGTTGAATCATAATTTTTCAACAAGGCTATCTTATAATATACATTTCCAGATAAGTATTTTTGAAGAAAATCATCAGTAAGCCAACGACGCCAACGAATTTGAAGTAATTGTGCCCAATACTGCTTATAGACAGTTACAACTGTCATGCCAATAAGAAAAAAACAAAAGTATATGATTGAACGAAGAAAACCAGTTTGATTGAATGTCGGAAATGTATTCATGAACATTTTTTGCCAGTATGTGAACACTACCTCTAATCCAACACTCAACAATTCCATTATGATTAATAACAAAGCCATATTTCGAGCATAGATACGCTCTTTCGAATAGAAATACAGACGAAGAATACGCCAATTTTCGATCCACAACATAATTAGAGAGTTCATTTCTAACGCAGCGAATAAAATGAAGATGTAATAAAAAACGAACAGCTTTTATTGCTAATTCGTCAGAAAAATTTCTTCTCTTCCTCTTTTTTTTATCATACTAGTATTGTCTAACGCCAATGTACAGGAAGAAATAAGGGAAGTGATTTGGATTACATTTTATCATTGAAATATGCCATGACTCATACGAATAAGTGCATCAATAGAAAGAGGAACTTAAAGGTTATATAATGTACGAGTTTAATATTACACATCTATTTGAGTAAGAAACATTAAACAATATACAAGACTTAATAATACACAAGAGTTAAAGAAAATTGTTGTTAATTTTTAGTTATAATATAATCTATGTGTAGATATTATTATAGATAATTAATCATCAAGAAATTTTCAATGGATGAACCCAAACAAGATGTTACTTTGTCAGCATCAGTTGTCAAGTGAGTCAAATTGATTGATTCTACGTTTATTTATTTCATGATTTTTAGAAATAATCGACGAGCTAAAAATTTGAATATCGAAAAGGAAAAGAATGAATTTGAAAAAGTCTCATTCTACAGTCTAGTATGATTGATAGATCAAAATGTCATACGAATTTCAATTCTGATATATTTCAGTTTCGTTTTTCAACTCGTTTTGATATTATCATATTAACAATTGGCCTTTTGAGTGCCATTGGTGAAGGTGCTATTGCACCATTCATGTTACTTCTCATCTCGAGTATTATTGAAACATTTTCTGGTCAAAGAATAGATCATTGTAAGTTTAATGTTACAATATCCAATATGCAAGACTGTGGCTTAAACAATTCATTAATATCAACTAATGATTCTGCAGAAATGATGTATCGTACTATAATTTTCATTAAAAGTCAACATATCTACCGAATTTTTTAGAAAACCTAACTTAACGTCTACAATTTCTCCTTTCGAACAACAACTTCATCGTCAATCGATGAGTTTGATTGGTTTGTCATAAGACAATGTCTAGATTTAATCAATAAATACTATCTTTTTTTGTAATACAGTTTCAGGTTGCATATCGTTCGTACTCGGCTTTCTCCAAACGAGCTGTTGCACTCTAGTATCTGAGCATCAAATAAGACGAATAAGAGAAAAAGTCTTTCGTGCTCTATTAAAAAAAGATATTTCTTACTTTGATAAACATGCAACTGGTGAATTATCAATTATTCTCACAAAGTATCATTTGGAAATATTTTGTAACGATGTTTAAATTAATTCATATCTGTTCTAGTAATATTAATGAAATCCATGATGGTATAGGCAACAAATTAAGTATAACTGCTCAACTTACAGCCAAAGGTTGTATTGGTCTCATAATTGCATTTGTACATGGATGGAAAATGACATTAGTTATGCTTTCAATAGCACCAATTATTTTGATTATGTTTATGATTGGTTCGATGATATTTGGCAAAGTATTCTTTCAAGAATTACAAGCATTTGAACGTGCTGGTACTATTGCTGAAGAAGTGTTGAGCAGTGTACGTACTGTTCTTGCGTTTAATGGTATCGAACATGAGCAAACTAGGTAAGATCTTTGTTGTTTTTTTTTCTTTTATTTAATCTTTTTCTCTTCTTGTTTAATTATAAGATATGGAAAACATATTGAATTAGCTCGCAAGAAAAGTATACAGAAAAGAGCAGTGACTGGACTAATGTCTGGTTCCATGTACATTCTACTATTTTCTTCGTATGCACTTGCTTTTTGGTATGGAAATCGATTGATTCAGAATGAAAACTACGATATCGGGAAGGTCATTCTTGTAAGTTCGCAAAGACATATTTTTTTTAAATCATCAAAAATATATTTGAACTTTCCGAAAAGGTGTTTTTCTCCGTTCTTACATCATTATTTGCATTTGGACAAAGTATGTCATATCATGATTCGATTAAACAAGCAAGAATTGCAGCTGGCTCTGTTTGGAAACTACTTTCTTTGGTACGAAAAACTTTATCGTTTCAACTATGATTTTGTTTGATTTATTTACTTTTTCTTCAAAGGATAACGAAATCGATAGTATCAAGCAAAATCTATCGATGAATAATTATCAAGGAACAATCAAATTTGAGAATGTGACTTTCTGCTATCCATCGAGACCCGATGTGCATGTTCTTCGTGGTTTAGAATTTGAAGCAGCAGCTGGTGAAACAGTGGCACTAGTCGGAGCTAGTGGCTGCGGTATATTGATTAAATAGAAATTCCAATAACTTTTTCACACTTCCTAGGAAAGTCAACATGTATACAATTATTACAAAGATTTTATCAGCCAATTGAAGGACGGATATTGCTTGATGGTCAATCTATCGAATGCTTTGATTGGCAAGAACTGAGTCAAAAGATTGGCGTTGTTAATCAAGAACCAGTATGTGGAATTTTCAGTTAATATAGATTTCCAAAGTCAATTCTCCATCCTTAGGTTCTTTTTTCAACAACGATTTTAAAAAATATTCAATATGGCCGAGCTGGTGCTAGTTATGCTGATATTCAAACAGCAGCCATAGCGGCTAATGCACACAATTTCATTATGTCATTACCCGATGTATGTGTACATGTAATACTAGATTTAAATATGATGGTTACATAGCAGTTCTTTAGAAATATGAAACATTAGTGGGTGAGCACGGTGCACAGTTATCTGGCGGCGAACGACAACGTATTGTTCTTGCTCGAGCTCTTGTCAGAAATCCAATGTTGCTATTACTTGACGAAGCAACAAGTGCACTTGATAATCAGAATGAAAAGATAGTTCAGCAAGCAATAGAAAACGCGTCACAGAGTACTATTCTAATGATCATAAAATGATTTCATCTAGAATTAAAATATCATAATAGAAAGAACAACAATTATTATTGCTCATCGTCTATCAACTGTGCGTAATGCAGATAAAATCATCGTTATTGATAACGGTGTGGTCGTTGAACAAGGCAATCATGAAACATTAATTAAACGTAAGGCAATTTATTATGCTCTTGTTCAAGCTCAAACATTCGACAACTTATCGGAAGATGAGCATCTGAAAACAATTGACTCGTCACCATTTATCGGTAAGAACACGATCTATTTAATAAGTGTACTGTATCTATGTTTTTTGTTCAGAAGATCATGAAGAGTCTGTATCCGATAATGAAATGACCGTTCTTCAACGAGAAACAAACGCGACTGAACATAGTTCGACAAAGGAAATAGTGAGAGATGAATTTACTTTGCGAATTCTTTATTAAGTGATTGATTTAGCGATGGCCAACATGGGAAATATTGAAACTAAATAAGCCAGAAATTATTTTAATTATAATTGGTGCATCGGCATCGATTTTCAATGGATGTCTCGAGCCACTATCTGCTGTTCTATTGAGTGAAACCATTAAAGTATGATTGCCAGCAATTATGATTATACTAATTCATTTTTCCGTAGGTTTATCAAGAATGTAAGATTCAAGATCAAAATCAAAAAATACGATTTTACTCAATGATGTTCATTGGATTAGGAATCGTCAGTTTTATCACCAAATTTACTCAAGTATGACATCGAAAAAAAAAGATTAAAATTCATCGATAATCTTCATAGGATTTCATGTTTGCTTGTTCGGGTGAAGCACTGACGAAACGCTTACGAGCCAAAGCATTTGCCGCTATTCTACGGCAAGAAATTGCTTGGTTTGATCAAGCAGAGAATAGCACAGGTGCACTATGTACACGTCTATCGAATGAAGCATCCGCTATTCAGGGAGTTAGTTTTTGCGTTAAATATATATGATATTTAGGTATTGATTGAATTCATCTGTTAGATTTCTGGAATACGTATTGGTACACTTCTAACGAGCTTTGCTAGTTTAAGTGTTGCCATGATCGTTGCATTTCTTTTTGGTTGGAAATTAAGTTTAGTTGCTCTTGCATTTCTTCCATTCATGGTGCTTAGTGGTTTCTTACAAGGTTTTATGAAAATAGGATACTCACGAAAAGAAAGTAAAACATTCGAATCTGCAGGATCGGTTTGTCTTTTCTTTCTTTGCAATTTCAATCTTGTAAATACAAATTTTAGTTAGCTATTCAAGTATTACAAAGTATTCGTACTGTGAGACAATTAGCAATTGAAAAACAATTCATCAATGACTACTGTCATTTACTCGATATTCCTTACAAGTGCATAAAATTAAGAATTAACACAAGATTTCATTAAATATAACTGTATTTCTTGCAGATCGTCACTCAAACGAATACATATTTTAGCATTTCTGCACAGTTTAATAATGTCAGCAACGTTCTTTTGTATGGCTGCGCTCTTTTCTTATGGAAATATTTTAATCACACAAAACGAAATGACATTCGAAAATGTTATGATGTCAGTTGAAGAAATCATGTTGTGTTCTATTTATCTGATTTGGTCTCTTTTGAATAGGGTAGTCAATTGTATGTTATTTGGCACTCAAACTGTTGGACAAAATGCAGGAATGTAAAGAACAACAATCTCTCTAATTAATTTAAGATTTGTAAATTCAGGGCATTGGATTACGGAAAGGCAGCTGTAGCTGCAAAGAAGATGCTTTCGTTATTCGCTCAAGAATCGAAAATGGCAGACATTTCATGTGGATTGAAAATGGTAAATGGGATAGAATGTAGTTTTATTTGAATTCTTTCCTCTTTTCCTTTCAGGAAAATTTCACAGGAGATCTTAGTATAAAATCAGTCAATTTTGCCTATGCCACACGACCGCATATACTCATTTTAGATAATTTCAATCTCGATATAAAAGCTGGTAAGAAATGACTGAGATCACCGTTCTGTTTAAATACACTATTCATCACTTTAAGGTCAACGAATTGCATTAGTAGGTTTGTATATTGAAAATAGTTTGAACGATATTGAAATTGATTACTACATGTATCCATAAAAGGTACAAGTGGAAATGGGAAAAGTACTATTCTACATCTTCTTCAACGCTTTTATGACGTTCAAAGCGGATCAATAGTATAATTATGTGATTTTCCAATGAACTTTCTATTTGTTTGTTTAGTTTGTTGATTCAAAAAATCTTCGAACTATAAATTTAAATTGGTGGCGTTCCCAACTCGGAATCGTAACACAGGAACCAATTCTATTCAATAGATCTATTGCAGAAAATTTAGCATACGGCGATTTATCTCGACAGGTGACACGAGAAGAAATGATCGAAGCAGCGAAAAATGCCAATATTCATGAATTTATTGAACAACTACCTCAGGTATATATTCATGAATTTCTTTTTCATATGAATTCAATCGTGTTGAAAACTAGGGCTATGAAACATGTGTCGGTGCCAAAGGTAGTCAACTATCGGGTGGTGAAAAACAACGTATAGCAATTTGTCGCGTTTTAATTCGAAATCCAAAAATAATCTTACTTGATGAGCCAACATCGGCACTTGATTGCCAAAATGAAAAAGTAACAAAATAATTCTTGAGTTGAATTCGATATCTAAATTGAATAAATGTAGATCATCAATGAAGTTTTATCACGTGCGATGCTTGATCGTACTTCAATCGTTGTAGCACATCGTCTATCGACTATTCAAGATGCTGACATCATCTGTGTTCTTCAACATGGACATATCATTGAAAATGGAAAGCATCACGATTTAATTGCGCGAAAGGGACACTATTATCAATTGATACAATGTACGGAAGAAAAAGACAAAATTGTTATTCATTGAAAAATACTCTCGAATATTTCCATCAGAAATCAATCATATTATAAAAAAAAAGTTTTCTCTGATTTTAACTACTGTTGTGACAAAAATACTCAGATCAAGCATTAAGACGATAGTAAATGATTGATTTGTGGCGTACACTACTCTATCACACACAACAACGGGTATTGCGATTATTCTCGGATAGAAAGTATCAGAAGACAATTTTGAGTTGCCAGATTTTCTGAAAGTTGCCGAACCTTCACCATTATTAGTTGGTCGAAAACATATAATTAACCCTTCATGGTTGTCGTGGGGTCCACGTGGACCCATTTCACAGTTTTTTATTCGATACTACATCAAGGGATCCTGTTTAGGACCAATACCTTTATCTAATCTCTAATCCTATGTTGGTCTATATCGTCCTTATTAGAAATCACGGATAAGCCTTTTAGATAAAAAATGCAGCTGTGGGTCCGGGTGGGCCCTACGACAGCTATACTGTTACCAGCATATCTTTCGTCTTGCTAAAGCTGCTATCCGTTGGTTTACAGCTATTTTTTTAAATGATTTGCTTTGGTTGGTGTATATGTTCATTATTTATATTGATGATTCATAGTATCCTTCAAAACTTGAAGTTTAATGTATGTCATTTTCTTTTGATCAAAACTACATTTACTGTTTATAAGCTGCTTAAAAGTCTACCTGTTTACTACAATGTAAGAAAATTCAAACAAAATACGTTTCATTTATTTTTATACTTATGTAGTATGGACAACTTTAATAAAGCAAATTTGAAAAGATTTCGAGAAATTCTATTGAAAGATCAATATGGAAAAGATGATAATGTGGATGATTATTCGGATTTTGAATCTAGTTCTGATACAGAATACGAACTTCCTAGTGATGTTGATGAATCAGATGACACATCAGCAGATGAGCACATATTAGAACAATCTGATTCATCAGATTCTGATATTGATAATGATAAAGAATTTTTATTGCTTTTTATAGTAACAAAAAGATAAAAGTAGTTATAGTTCAAAAAGAAAAGTTTCTTTCTTTTTTAATCATACAATTAATTATATATATATATATATATATATATATATATCAACGTACGCGTATAATCCTATCATCTATACTAAATTGATTTATTTTATACATTTTGCAGCTATTATCAATATTTCTATAAAATCCATTAGAGAAAGTACTTTTTTTGAGATATCATACATCTTTACATTGTTTCCATGAGAGCTGACTCATTGGTCTTTATACGTAAAGGTGTCTATCTCTTCACATAAGTCTAGTGAACCCCTTGAAGAAGGAGAAAAATCATTTTTGTAATTTTCTGTAGGTGGGTCCAGGCGGATCCCACGACAACTACGAATTACAAAAATCAGGACAACCACGAATGGTTAAGAAAAGAAGCTTCATATTGAATCGAACCGACATAATAGATTATTGCAATTTTATAATAATCTATGTATTACCTCTTTGTAAGAACTCGGAAGTTGAAATTATAGCTTCGCCTGTTTCACTTCCTGAATCGGTGTCATATTACATATTAAAAGATAACTTTTGAAACTTCCTTTTCGTCATTGATAACGATAATAACTATTATATCTTTTAAAAGGTCTTCCTTTTTCTCTCATAACTAAAATGATATAAATACTCATAGTAACTATATAAGACATCAAATTATGTCACAATCCGAAAAACAGAATAGTTTAACAAAATTAACAACAAGTTATTTTCATCATGCTTCATCATTTGAATTTGTCTATAAAACATTAAGTCAAAATTTTGATGAATTAGCTGCTAAATATTCTGATCATCAATGTTATGTATTTAAAAGTAGATATTCACTTGAATTAATTTTATTAAGATTAAACATTTATTTGGTATCTAATTAAGGTGAACAAAAGCGATATACATTTAAATCATTTCAAGATGAAATCGACAATTTAGCTGCATCACTCCTTGAACTAGGTTTTGAGAAAGGCGATCGACTTGCTGTTTGGTTACCGAATACATCGGAAAATGTTGTGACACTTTTTGCTGCATCAAAATTAGGTCTTATCAAAGTAAAATATTCATTTATCTTGCTCTAGAAAATGTTTCTTAAATGTTCTTTTCAGGTTAATATTAATCCAGCTTATGTCGATCGTGAACTTGAGTATTGTATAAATAAAGTAGAATGTAAAGGTATTATTCTTTCACAATCAGTCAAAGCTATTGAATCATTTTCAATACTTTGTCGGCTTGTGCCTGAACTTGATCAATATTCTATATCACATAAACTTTCATCAAAATCACTGCCAACATTAAAACATATTATTCTAACTGGTAGAATATCATCAATGTCAGGAGTTCATTCATATGAAGATTTAATTCAACGAGGTGCAACATTATCTCGTAAGAAAATAAACGAAAGACAAGCATCTGTTAATCCTGATGCACCTGTGGCCATTTATTATACATCTGGCACAACGGGTCAACCGAAAGCAGCAACATTGACAAATTTTGCTATGCTCAATTTAGCTCGTGCTCAATGGAAACATTTGGGACGATTTTTTACACGCCTTTGTGTTCCGATTCCAATATTTCATGTTTTCGGCGAAGTTGTTGGTGTACTTAATGCGGCTGTTGCCAAATGTCAAATTATTTTTCCATCTATCTTACCAGATACAATTTCAACGATGCAAAGTATTCATGAAGAAAAATGTACAGCAATTATTGGTGCACCAATTATTTTTCGTGATATTCTAACAAACTCACTTCGAAGTGAATTTGATTTAAGTTCGCTAGCGTTTGCTATTTTGGGTGCAAGTCCAATTCGTCCTGATTTTTTACGTCAATTAGAAGTAGAAATTCCAATAGGACGTGTTGCTCAAGGTTATGGTATGACAGAAACTACTGCCATATTGACAAGTGCTATGTGGGCTGGTGATGACGATCAAAAACGTCGACATGGTTCATTAGGAAAATGTATGCAAGGTTTAGAAGTCAAAATAGTTGATTCACAAGGTAATTCCGTACCTATTGGACAACAAGGTGAAATTTGGGCAAGAGGCTATTCAATGATGCTTGAATATTATGCTGATTCAGAGAAAACGCAAGAAATATTAACTTCATCAGATTGGCTTAGAACAGGTGACGAAGCAATTATGGATGATGATGGTTATCTTTACTATGTTGGACGAAAAAAAGAAATAATTATTCGTGGTGGTATCAATATTTATCCAATTGAAGTCGAAAATGCAATTAGTCAGCATCCAAATATTGCCGAAGTGCAAGTTTTTTCTATTCCAGATGAACGTTATGGTGAAGAAGTATGTGCATGGATTAAATTAAAATCAAACGCATCGCCATGTACAGCAGATGATATAATAAAATTCCTTCAAAATAAATTGGCGTTCTTTAAAATTCCAAAACATATTCGATTTGTTGACAAATTTATAATGACATCAACAGGCAAAGTACAAAAGTTTAAATTATCTCAAATAATGATTAACGAATTAAAACAAACGGATCGCAAATCTTTTATGCGGCCGATTGACATAAGTGAAAGTCTGGATACAAATATTAGTTTTTATTGTGATTTTGAATGTGAAAACTTGACCAATGATATGATATGTCAAGCTTTAAGTTTATTACGACAGCATCATCCCTACTTTCGTTTACATGCTGAGACAATTGATGAAAAGGTATGGTTGGTCGAGAAGGAAAGCGGTGATCTACCTTTAATATGGCTCGAAGGTATTACGGAGAATTGGCAAGATGAACTTGTTCAATTTGCAAATCAGTCACGTGATCATACTGTCTCACTTACTTTTCTTCAATGTCGATACAATATGCAAGGTCGCTATCAACTTTTCGGTGTAATCAATCATATAGCATTAGATGGTTTAGGTTTCATCAATGCACTTCATACTTTTTACAGTTACATCGGTGAAATGTCTGTATGTACAGACTACAAGACGGTTCCTCTAGCAGATCGACGAGCGTTTATCAATGTATTCGCTCGAAATCCAGTAATTCAGCCATCTGTTTTTAATTTTAACCACGACTATTTACCGCCACAAGAATGCAACTTAGATGAAGATGATAGTCAACCTAACATATCATCTTCGAAAGCACAAATGCTAGGATTATTTGAAAAGTTTGATCAAGAAACTACAAGCAAACTGCTGGCCTATGCAAAAGCTCACTCGACAACGATTCAAGGAATGTTGAGCACTGCTGCTCTAATCATATCAATCTGGATAAGAAAAGTACGACCTCAGTTTCCCATTTGGGCAATGAATTGGTGTGTAACAAATCTTCGTACATCTGCTCAACCAGCAATCGATCCTAAAGATTGTGTTTTCGCTTGTGCACCATTAGCCTGGGAACAGAAAGTCGACGAAGATTTGTCTATATGGTCTCTTGCTCAAGAGGCATCAAATCAGCTTCACAAACACAACAGTCAATATATGGGTTGGTATTTTCTTGATGTGAAAAGATATGGCATATCAGTAAAACCACCAAGTGTCATAGCATCATCAAGTGGAAAATTAAACTTAGCAACTTCTTATGCGAAAGTAAAGATCACAGATTTACGAGTTATGACTGCACATTATGATTATCTGACCAACGATACCTCATCACATATAACTTACAGCTATATCTATGATGAACAACTGAATTTAGTCAATATGTTTTCATATCCTGGCCTAGGCAAACAATGGGGTAAACGGTTTCATATTGGAATAACTTATATATTAAATTGTTTTGCAAATGATTTAAATCGAACTGTAGGTTGTATTTTAAAAGCATTAGACAACAAGGATGAGCATATGCAATTCTTTCCTGTTTAATTGTTAGTTACATCTCATATTTTTCTTTTATTTTAATTCATGAAATAAGAAAAAAATATTAAAGCAATATAATGTTTGAATAAAAACAACGTTTTAATGGAATTTTCATTTCTTGATAATTTACATTGAAATAATCTATGATAGTATCATTTTTTTAACACTTAACAAATGAACATCTTGTATAGTCATGAAGCGATATGTGACAATAATCATCAATATTTTATTTTTAATGTAAATGACCATAGGCTAAGCCTTCTGCAATAGACTGTTGAATAAGATCGGTCCTTTAATTGTTCGAAATGAATTGGCTAGCTTGTAAGAGTATATTTAAAGTTAGTTCTAAAATCATTTTTTTCGAATTCTAATCAAAGTCTTCTGTATCTTTCAAAGACAACGGTTTTTACAAAAAAAAACACACGTGTATAAGAATATATTCAAAAATAAAATAAAATAAAGAAAAGATTATTTAACTCAAGATACTTCACCGTGTGTCGATGTTGTGATTCAAATAAAGACTTTCATTGCTCTCCAAAGACTATGATTACGGAAATCAATTAGTTTTGTGACGTAGTAATATTCTATGTTGTTTCTCTTGTTCGTTCTTTTCGTTCTGTTATTTTTCCTTTCACTAACATATATCACATATATGTGTGTGTAAATTATTCCTTTTCGTGTGTCATTGGGATATTCCTCATTACTATTTGGATATTCCTTGTTATTGTCCATCTTGTTGTTTTCCCTATAGTATATATAGACGGACTTACCGATCTTACGTGGGATCGGAGATTCAGGAATAAACAGATTCTTATACATTCAGTCTTTCAGTCTACAACGACTTCAAGACGTGACAAGTTTCATACCGAAAAATCAAACTAAAATGAGAACGTGTTCTAATAGTTCAAATCTACAATCACTAGGTGTTTTATCACAGCAATCTAGTAGACTTTGAAAACTGATATATTCTCCGTTACAAACAACCTATTTTTCTTGACTCATATTCATCACCATATAGTTACGTGTATATGAGAAAGAGATCATACACTGGAAAATGATTTCATAGAATATCTTCCAAAAAGATTCCTGAAAACATCAGGATTATTTTGAAAGCTACCATTTTTTCAATATATGAATGCTTTATCATTTTTCGCTGAAGGAATTAAGTATAATTTCAAGATTTGATTTATTTAATTCAACGTGCAAATCAAGTTTTAGTTCGATTAAATGGTGAATAAAATAATATATGAAAAGTATGTCTTGTGTATTAATAACGATCAAAAAAAGATGTGCTAGCTAAAATAATAGATCATATTTAGAAGGGCCAACTCCATCGATAGCCAAAAGTTGTAGTACCATCTTGGCCTACTTTTGGCGATGAATATTTTGCTGCTTGTTCAGGTAATTCTTCATCACAATCAAAGCAAAAACAACGTTGTGTTTGATGTGTATTCAATATTGGTCCATGTTTACCAGAAAAGACATCAGCCAGAAATTCTGGCTTATGTATACGAAGACCAGTAGAAACAACATCTAAGAAGTTATTTTCTCGCCCACAATTGCGACAACATCGTTCAGTTGTTTTGATCATAACAGTTGTTCCGAAGAAACCACGCTTAACTTGTAATAAATCTTCGATTTTCTCCATATCTTCTTTCGACGTTTCAATCAATATGTAACCACCCGACAAATCATAGAATTTATCGCTGACATTCTTCCATTCTTCTTCACTTACTGCTCGCGTCATATTTTTCATATCATAATCAGCTGGTTTTGACCAGTTACTACCAACAGCTTTACGAAGTAATTCCATTTTTTTTGTTACTTGATTTTTTTTCGATGTATATTCGAATGGTAAGAGAGAAGCACAAGTCCTAGTATTTATACAGATGTTTGCTTCCTCTCCGAAAGATAATATCTATTGTCTAAAGATAACATTTATCACTTCCTATCAAGCAACTTTACAAATAATTAATAACATCACTGAAGTGATTTACTTGATATTTTATTCTTATCAAGTTCCTCTTTACACCATAGATATGATGCACATATACTTCCTCGAAAGATGAAACTATCAATGATTTCTACTTTTTCTTTTGTCACGACTAAAAGAGGAAATGAGTTTTAAAAAGAACGACCACTATCCGGATTTCGATTCCAATTTAAGAAATCGATCTTCAGGTAGTATAATAATCCTGCATAGATAATAATCAATCTAAATTTATCTTGAATAGATATATAAAATATCTCGCAATATTAAATTTAAATATCATTCACAACTTTCACTACCCACGAATAAGACGTATTCTCTTCTTCTAACATATATAACTTTTCTTTCTTTTCACAATCATTCTTGTGTTTTCTTAGTGTTTAACCTTGGTTTTCACTAATTTTTCTTTCTTATTTCTCTCTTGTTTTCTCCCTATTTTGTCAAAGTAATTTAATTAAATTACTTCATTCACTCGACTTTATTATGGGAAGAAAAAGAGGCAAGACCTCGAAAGACGCTAACCTTACTTCCATCGTGACATCTATCCGTCGTGGTTTATCATCAAAGGATAATGATAAGTCATCTCCCACAACGAATAAAAAGAAAAAAGATGACCAAACGTTTATCGATATTGGCCAACCGTCTTTAAATCATCAAAACATGGAGACATCCAATGCCTCCGATGATGCTCTCGATGAATCTCCTGATGTTCTTGTCACTGCTCCACCTTCACCTCGTGCACCTTCAGCTGATTTTATTATCCACTTTCCTTCACTAATGCAACAGATATCAACAAATTTACCACCTGTTCATCATGATCTTCAACGTACAACGACACAACCCATTTCAACAACCGTTATCACCAATGAATCTACTAATTTTGCATTGAGTAGATTTCCATTTCCACCATTTACAATTAGATTCAATTCAAACAACACATCACCCTCATTCATCATTGAGGATCTCAAAAAATTTTGCCAACAAAATCATCATACAACATTAGAAATCTTACATTGTCGTTTAGCTCGATCAAATAGCATTCAACAACGAGATTATCTTCTCTATGTCAAAAATGCCACTTCATTTTGTTTTCTATTAGAAACAAACAATTGGCCAAATACGATTAAAAATCTTACGTTTTCATTACCTTTAATTCCACGTATTCCACCGCAACTTAGTTTAATTATTAAAGATGTCGATTTAAATATTGATTTCAATGAATTTTGTTCAGATATTAAATCTCAATATCCTGACATTAAAAATGTTGTTCGTTTAAAAAACAAATTCGATAAACACATCAAATTGATTAAAAATCGAACTCACTTCATTGAACACTCGTGAAAAACTATTAAATGATAAACGAATTCTAGTTAATTACATTTATTATTCAATAGATGAATATCTTGCACCATTTCAAGTCCTTATCTGTTCAAAATGTGCCCACTGTGGCTCTAACACAAGTCAACCTCGGCTAGTTGTCCTATTATCAAAGCCTATCGTGCTGAACTTACGAAAAAAAAATTCTGCAAACAAATAACAATTCATCAAATTCTTTCTCTCCATTTAACTGGTTCAATAACAATCAACAAACTGTACAATCGACTGCCAACAACGATATGATTAACAAATTAAATGATCTCATCAATAAGATCTCTGATATTAAAACAGGTCTTGAAAATCTTTCATCAAAATACGAAAACTTCACAAGATTTATGATTGAAAAAGAACAAAGTGACCAAATTCTTAAACAAAATTTTAATTTTGTTGCTGATACAACGAAAAATCTCTCTATCGATTGTTCTTCTCTTAAATCAAAAATTACACGACAAGAAAGCATCTCAGAACAGTTATTAATCCCAATGTTATCTGATATTATTCAAATGATTATTCCACAAATGTCAAACTTAGTTGACGCCGAATTTCACTCTTCCTTCAAGCAAAACCTCGATCAATATCTCAAGCAAATACAACAAATTCGTGACGGTAAATACTCAGTTTCATAATGACTCTCTCTCTCCGCTTAGTACACCTTTTTTCTCGTGTTCTTCTTTTTCTCAAATTTATAAACGCAATTTTTTTCTTTGTAAAGCTAAAGAAAGTCTGTCGAAATTTGATTTCAATTTGTTTTGCGAAGTCCTTGATGAATGGGAGAGTTGTTCAACTCTTAGTTCATGTTTTTCTCTTTGGAATAATTATTCTCCTGCAATAGAAAATTAAATAATCTCTTCTCTTCACGTCCTTTCTTAATTCTTTTAGAAACAGGTTTAGTTGATCTTTCTTCATTATACAAAATATTTCCGAATTATAGTCTATGCTATCAACGTGGCGAAAATAGCAATAGTGGCGTAGTTATACTAATAGGTAATGATCTCCGGTTTAAAAGAATTCCCTGTACTATTCCGAATGTTTGCATTGTCGATATATACGGCGAAAAAACACTTCGTCTATTTGGAGTTTATGCTTCTCAGAGTAAAACATGGAAATGGATTAGTTTATCATCGTTCATAACTGATAATACAACTATTTTTGGCGATTTTAACGTAGATCTATTTAAAGAGGATGCTTTAGCCGATGAACTTTTATCTTGGGCAGATAGCCATTTCTTAGCTCCTTATACTACTGACGGACCAACTTCATTGAGATCAGATAGAAACATCGACTACGCCTTTACAAATGGGAATACTATTGACATTCAAAGTTATAAAGGTGCCACAAAAAGTGATCATAGACCAATAATATCGATCGTTCCTTTCTCTTCGAATAAATCTCATAAAGGCAAAAACACTCATTGGAAAGTCTTTTCAATTTTTACAGAATTTACTTTTTCATTTTGGTCTAAACAAATAAATAGTCTTACAGATTGGGCTTCATATGATGAATATGTTCGATTTATAGCGCTTCTCTCGCTAAGATGCACAACTTATTTCGATTTGAATAAGTATCGTTCCGCTATTCCACCTGAATTGAGATCATTCCTATCATACATTCGAGTTCTCTCTTTTCGACAACTTAAATTAAAATGTCCGCACCTTAGAAAAACAATTAACTCTCTCCGAAATGTTGCTAAAAAAGAATTAAAATTCTTTTTTTTCAAATAAACTTGATCTTTCTCTTAAGTATCGTAATTCTTCATTACCTGATGCTAACACATTTTAGTTTAAATGCAAAAATCATCTGAAACCTTCAACTTCTTCTCTACGCGGAATCATTGATTCCAACGGTAAATTAGTTAATGATCCACAGGAAATGTGCAATATCACAGCTGACTTCTATGAATCTTTTTTTAAAAAATCTGACGTAGTTAGACCTCATCCTTATGTAGATGCACCTCAAATTAGTTTCGACGATGAAAACGAAGAGATTACTCCTATTACTATCGATGAATTACTAAACACCGTACATTCAATCAGAAAAAAGAAATCATTTGATGCACATGGTATTTCTAGCTTTATGTTTAAATTCATTGATCAAAATCATTGGTCTTTTCTTCTACCTCTATTCAATCATTCCTTTCAAACCGCTTTTTTTCCTACAAATTGGAAAGAATCGAGAATGATTTTACTTGCAAAGAAAGACCCCATATGCTCACCTAACTCTACTCGGCCAATTTCTTTAATCGATTGTTTTCAAAAAGTTTGTGAAAAACTCTTTCTATCTCGTTTCCAATCGATCTTATTTCGAAAAGGTATTCTTCCTGATTACCAATCAGGTTTTAGGGAACGCTTTCGTTTACAAACACGTGTCATATTATTCTTGGAAGATATGTTTAGTTTATTAGCAAACAGTTCCCCGGTTGCATCAGTTTTTATAGATTTCAAAAATGCATTTGACCAATTGTGGTTTTTAGGCTGTATCAGTAAATTAAAAAGACTAAGTATTCCCTCTTCGTATTGTAAATGGATAGAATCATGGTTAGTTAACAGAAAATGTTTTATTGAGATAAATAGTAAAAGATCTAAATGGTTTTCGATTGAAAAGGGAGGCCCCCAAGGGCAGTGTCCTCACTCCAATAATTTTTATCACTTTTCATAGTGATATTGGTATTTCTCTGAATAATAATATTATCCATTTGTTTGCTGATGATCTCGTAGGTGTTATCTCAGGTCAAATGGGAATTAAATATTCTACACAATGTCTGGACTTAGAAAAACGATGCAAACGGTTTATCGATTATCTCGAATATTACTCCGTTTTGACTAATCAACCAATTAATCTCGAAAAATCAGTTGTCATGTTCTCTGCTCGTGCAATTGGTTACCCTCATTTCGATATTTACTTCAACGATCATGCACATACAAAACTAGGCTGGTCGAAACTACTCAAATCTACAAAAATTAAAATACGACAAAGAATATCTTTAATAAAGTCTTTTAAATTGTTTGGATGTACTTCTCCCTCACTACGTAAAGCTCTTTTCTCATCATTTGTTCTTCCACTATTTACCTGGATTTATCCTATCTTTCCGTTACTTTCAAAAAAACAACAAGATGATCTCTCTCACTACTAATTCTACTTCTCTTCGTAGAGCGTTATTCTGTTTACATTGGAATGATATTCTCTTTTCATTTGCTCTTGATGAAAAAATGTTAATAGATAGATGTACTTCTTATTGGAACAACTTCATAATCTCTTTTGCCAACTCTATTGATGGTACTCTACTATTCGAAAAAGCAAACTTCACCGAATTTAAAAAATCTTGGTTAAATGGGGAATTCGCTATTAATTGTCTCCGAAAATCTAAACGTTATGTCGAACACGCTTCCATAATTGAAAAAGTCATTTCCTGACTTTCCTCAGTTCCAGAACAATCCTCAAACATATTCTACGAGATTGATGAACTGTCTCTTCTTGAGGATTTCGCAATAACATTTTGATACAAGCTTTAAAGATCGAAATAAAATAGTTTTCTCATTTCTTTCTTTTTTTTGTCTATTTTGTTGTAATTCATAAACCTTGTTTCACAGGTTTTACTTTTTGCTTTTTAATTTTATGTAATATTTCTTAACATATTATTGTTTATAATGAGTGAACTATGTATACTCTTGTCTTTCTTTTTCAACTTCAATGGAACTGTCAGGATCTACTAAGATCACAGCTTGCATAATAAAAAAAAAAAGAAAAACAAATAAAATATATTTAGAAAAGCCACCTGACAGACCAAAAAATATCCGTACAAAAAATGCGATACGTTGAGGGTGAAAGAACGTCTTAAACGGAAACCTTGACTAGGTACACGAAAATTAGCCAAAACATTAGGTGTTTCACAACGTTCAATGAATCGAATCATTAAAGATGATCTACATCTGCATGCGTATCGTGTCACCATCGAACCTAAATTAACCGATCTACACAAAAAACAACGACTGTCATTTATGTATTGGGTTCTTAAAGTAAACAAAAAGTAGCTCCAAGTATGTGTAAAGTTGCTGCAGGTACTTGGAGATTACCTGAAGTAGAAAAGTCCGCTATTTTCCCCTGGACAATAACTATCAAAAGTTATTGGCCAAAATGATGCTAGAAACTCGTTTTTTAAATTTTTTCGACATTTTAGTGGTAAAAATATCTTGAGTGTCTATCCATGGAAATAAAAGCTTTTTGAAATTTCTTTTATTAAAATGCTCAGACTCCAAAGCTCTACAGACGCTGGAAATTTCATCAAAATTGGAGAAAACTATTGTACACTATGGTTGAGATCCCATGGAAGTACCCTAGCCTTTATATTTCACTTCTCTGCATCTATTTCATTTCTATTCGACGTTACTGTCACTTGTATCTATATCCTTTCAACCATTATCACAGATTTTCTCATATAGAGACAAAATCCCTAATAACGACGGAAATTTTTCACATTTCAGTGCTAACTCTATTAAATCACTATAACAAGAGAGAATTAATTTCTTTGTTCACGTTGCAGATCCTCATGTTCACCGCTTTCCA
>Ga0209935_1002644_pt1 | contig 21012 bp, 34 predicted proteins | sample ThiBio_1000_plan_2_FD_183958 | JGI IMG/M metagenome (GOLD analysis project Ga0209935, IMG submission 183958) | Wastewater bioreactor microbial communities from Cape Town, South Africa - Thiocy_cont_1000_plan (SPAdes) | ecosystem: Engineered > Bioreactor > Thiocyanate-remediating >...
GGTGGTGGGTGGTCGATTGATCAAGTGAGAGCTGTCTCTCGCTCTCGCGCGCTCTCTCTCGAGCATACGTGCCTTGTCGTCGAGCGCCAGCAGCTCCTCGTACGACTCTCCGATCGACATCTCGAATGCGCCAGGCTGCTCGAGCGCCAGCAACTCCATCATCTGCAGGTCTTCTTGCTCTTGCAGCTCTCGTGCAAAGCGCTCATCGTCGGTCTCGTTCGGGTCGGCATTCACAGCACCACCGACAGGCGACAGCGCCAACAGCGAATCGGTCGCGCCGCTGCTCGAGTAGCGCGGATACGCCGACGGCGAGAAGGTGTACGGCGACAGACCCGACGAGCCCGGCGACGAACGCTGCGACGACGACGTCGACGATGGCGTCAGCAACGAGACTCCGGCGCTCTGCGTCGAGGAGCTGGTCGGCGTCAGGCGGCGGCGAGCGCCGACATGAGCTCGATGGTGATGCAGCAGCTGGTTCGATTGCGTGGCGTCGCTGATCGGCGACGGCGTCGTGTCGCTCGTGCGGATCGCGCCGCCATCGGGCGACGTGCTCGAGGATGAGATGAACGAGCCATCGGCTGGCGAGGCGATGGCGATCGTCGGCTCGTAGCGCTTGAGGCGCTGGTGCAGCTGGAAGTTCTCCTTGGCGAGCCGCTGTGCGCGACGCTCGGCCTGCTCGAACTTGCTGCTCAACTGCGCCAACTTGGCCGAGAGACGTGCAATCTCTGCTTCGCTCGAGAGCGACATCGTCGTGGAGAGAGTGGGGGGGGGGGGGGGGGGGGGGGGGGGGGGGGGGGGGGGGGGGGGGGGGGGGGGGGGTTAGGAGGGGGTTAGAGTTGAATGAGCGAGGAAGCAAGTAGTGTCGAGAGGTGCTGCATTGGTGCGGCGGCAGCAACGGATAGGTGGATTGCTCGGATTTTGGCGGGAAGAGCAAGATTCTCAGCGGGAGATTCTCTCAAGACCGGCAGAGGAGCCTTGGGTATCTCGAACACTCGAAGATCACACGATGACTGCGCATCCCCGCACAAACGAGTGATAAACGATCGACTGAGCGGGAGAGCCACGAGAGCCGCGAGAGAGAGAGAGAGAGCCTCGAAAGAGGGTATTGGCAGTGGCACGAAGAGACACGAGGCTGCGATTCTTGTTTGTATGTGTGGAATCACCAATCGCCATTCGCTTCGTTTCTCGCTCGTGCTCACACCATGGCTAGCACCTCCTACTCCTCTCCGGAGAGCATGTATCTCAAGGGGAGTGGCGCGCTGCTGGCTGCCTCACCTTCGGCACCACTTCTCACGGCCGAGAAGACGGCCGCTGAACTCGAGCGCTACCCACTGTGGAAGCAAGCCGTGTACGCCGCTGTCGTTCGCTCGCCAGAATCCACCCACGCGGTCAGTCTAATGGCCACGCTCGCTCGTTGTAGCTTTGGACTGGGATACATTGCTGCTGGCCTCTCGAACCTCCTCATGAACTTCTATCAACTGCCGTTCTTGCTCGAGGTCGCCCAGATCCGTGCTGCGTACGTACATCAATCACATCTTGGTGTCTCACTCGCTCGCTCGCTCTTTCTCGTTTGTGCCTGCGCGACTCTCGACCTTGAACATCATCGACCATTGCATCGCTCTAACTGTGGAACACACGCGTACAGCTGGGTGGGCAACATGCTTCTTGCCAAGAAGCTCTACGATGCTGTGACCGACCCCGTGATCGGCCTGCTGAGCGACCAGACAGACACTCGGTTCGGGCGACGCAAGCCATGGATCGTGCTCGGCATCATACCCGAAGTGATCGTATGGGTGCTCATGTGGACGTCGCCCGGCTGGGTCGACAGCGACGTCGAGAAGATCATCTACTTCTTGGCCATGATGCTGTTGTTCTCGACCTTGAGCACATGCACCACGGTGCCGTTCCAGGCGCTGGTGCCCGAGATCGGTGTCACGTACCACGACCGCACGTCGGTCGTCATGTTCGGCATTCTGGCCGTGTTGGTGTCGGGTCTACTCGGCACCCCGATGTGGTCGTATGTCGTCACGGCCTTCCCGGTGCGGCCCGACGATCCGTCCGAGGCCGGCATGACGTACGACTACCGCAAGGGCTACATTCTCGCTGCCGGAGTCACCGGCTGCGTCATGTTCTTCTCGTTGATGATCGGCATCACGCCGGTCAAGGAGCGGCCGGTACCGTCCAAGATCATGGCACTCTCGCACTCGTGGCTCAAGCGCATCGTGGCACCGTTGGTGGTATTCTTCAAGTCGTTGTTCGAGCTCTTGACCTTCTCGCCATTCTGCATCGTCGTGGCGCTCAACATTTGTGCGGCAGCGAGCCAGAACTTCTTTATGAACTCGTTCGTGCTGTACATGAAGTACAACCTGGATGCTGAACAGTACACGACACGTTGCCTACTCATCGCTCAGGTACGGCACAATTCATCAATCAATCAAACGAATCCATCAAACGAATCCACCAAACTCACTCGCGATGTACTGGACAGCTCTCGGTGGTATTCGGTTGCATCTCGTTCGCCATCTTGAGCCGTGTGCTCGGCAAGCGTTGGCCTTTCATCATCGGCATGGTGGTCGGCATGAGCGGCTCGTTGGCGTTGTACTTTGTGCAGCCGGGCCACATCATGCTCGTGTACGCGTGCTTGATCGTCATGGGCCTCGGTGCTGGTGCCGGCTTCTTGATTCCCTCTGCCATGATTCCCGACGTGGTCGAGATGGACGAGCGACGCAGTGGCAATCGCCGCGAGGCCATGTTCTACAGCTGCTACCTGCTGCTCGAGAAGCTCTCGGTCGCTCTCATCGGATCGCTCACGAGCTACACGCTCAGCTGGGTGGGCTACATCACTCCACGCCAGCAACGTCAGCGCGGTGGCATCTTGGTGCAGCCCGACTCGGTGTTGCTGACACTCTCGATCGCGGTCTGCATCGCACCATTCGTCATGAGACTGCTGGCCGTGCCGCTGGCGCTCGTGTTCCCGCTGTTTGCACGAAAGTACGACGTCGATACGGCGATACCCACCACCGGCTCACAGCGGCGCTTCTGATCGTGGCAGCTTTCTCCATCCTTCAGTCGTCTATTCGTCGATTCATCATCGTAGGTTTTTGAGTATATTTGTATTTCATGGTTGTTGCTGTTGTATGGATTGTATTTTTACCGGCGTGCCAATCGCAAAACACACATTACTCTCTCGGCGAATGACTGTATAGTCATTCAAGTATCACTTGACAACAACAAGAAAGCCGCTCCGTTCCTTCTACACCATTAGATAGATTCGCTCTTTATCGATCATTCAGATCAATTTACGTGAGTGGGAGACAGCGAGTGAAAAGTCGTACAAGCTCGCGGTGCTTTACGCTGCATGACAGCCGTACTGCCAGCACGCGCAACAGCAACTCTCTCTCGTTCGTTCGTTCACTCTCTTGCTGCCCCTCGCTCGCGCACGCACTCACAAGACCTCTCGCTCGCGGCCGTGGGCGTGATCTCGAAGATGGCGTTCCTCGCGGCAAAGGAGGACTCGTACCTGAAGGAGCCGGTGCCGGCCGTGCTGCGGTCGTCGGGCGAGATCGCCATACGCTATCCGCTGTGGAAGCAAGCCATCTACGGCATCGGCTCCATGTCGTACGGCATCACGCTCATGATCGTGTCCTTCTATCAGCTGCCGTTCTTGCTCGAGGTTGCCCAGATCCGTGCTGCGTACGTACATCAATCATATCTTGGTGTCTCGCTCGCTCGCTCGCTCTTTCTCGTTTGTGCACGCTCGTTTGGCGTCATCGGATAGTGACGTCGGAGCGACTGCGACTCTCGACATCGCACATCGCTCATCGCTCTAACCGTGGAACACACTCGCACGCGTACAGCTGGGTGGGCAACATGCTTCTCGCCAAGAAGCTCTACGATGCCGTGATCGACCCCGTGATCGGGACCTTGAGCGACCAGACAGACACTCGGTTCGGGCGACGCAAGCCATGGATCGTGCTGGCCGTCATACCGCAGGTCGTGGCGTGGGTCTTCATGTGGACGTCGCCCGGCAGCGTCAACACCGACGTCGAGAAGATCATCTACTTCTTGGCCATGATGCTGTTGTTCTCGACCTTGAGCACATGCACCACGGTGCCGTTCCAGGCGCTGGTGCCCGATATCGCGCCGACGTACCACGACCGCACGTCGGTCGTCATGTTCAACGTGCTGTGGAGTCTGCTGGCCGCCATGGTCGGCACCTTTGCGTGGTCGTATCTCGTCACGGCCTTCCCGGTGCGGCCCGACGATCCGTCCGAGGCCGGCATGACGTACGACTACCGCAAGGGCTACATTCTCGCTGCCGGAGTCACCGGCTGCGTCATGTTCTTCTCGTTGATGATCGGCATCACGCCGGTCAAGGAGCGCCAGAGCCCGGCCAAGGTCCTCGCTGCGGCGCAGTCGGCCTTGCAGCGCATCGTGGCACCGTTGGTGCTGTTCCTCCGAACGTTGTTCGAGCTCTTGACCTTTCCGCCATTCTGCATCGTCGTGGCGCTCAACATTTGCGCGGCCGTGAGCCAGAACTTCTTTATGAACTCGTTCGTGCTGTACATGAAGTACCAGCTTGAGTTTGAGCAGTACACAAGTCGTTCGTTGTTAATCTTGCAAGTACGTTACAATTCTCAACTCAACCCTCAATCCAATCCAATCCAATCCAATCCAATCCAATCCAATCCAATCCAATCCAATCCAATCCAATCCAATCCAATCCAATCACCAATCTATCAGACATCTCACCAGTTCTAATGACGTGATATCAGATCTCGGTCGCTATCGGCTGTGTTTGCTGGGCCATCTTGAGCCGTGTGCTCGGCAAGCGTTGGACTTTCATGATCGGCATGGTGATCGGCATGAGCGGCTCGTTGGCGTTGTACTTTGTGCAGCCGGGCCATCTGTGGCTCATGTACGCGTGCCTGCTCGTCACGGGCCTCGGTGCTGGTGCCGGCTTCTTGATCCCGGCCGCGCTCATTCCCGACGTGGTCGAGATGGACGAGAACCACACCGGCAAGCGCCGCGAGGCCATGTTCTACAGCTGCTACCTGCTGCTCGAGAAGCTCTCGGTCGCTCTCACGGGATCGCTCACGAGCTACACGCTCAGCTGGGTGGGCTACATCACTCCGTTGGAGCAACGTCAGCGCGGTGGCATCTTGGTGCAGCCCGACTCGGTGTTGCTGACACTCTCGATCATGGTCTGCATCGCACCATTCGTCATGAGACTGCTGTCCGTACCGCTGGCGCTCGTGTTCCCGCTGTTCACACGCAAGTATTCGATCGGCGCCACGCCCATTCCGAACGAGGTAACAATCACCAAGGCCGCTGGAAGTCTGTAGATCATCTTGCTTCGTCATCACCACGCGTCATCATCATCGCCGTTACCTCCAGCACCAGCACCACCATCACCATCATCATCATCGGCACGCGAGAAAGAGACGTTTATATTGAGATAGTTGGAGAAGAGAGTAACTACAGCACCCCCACCATGGTCACCATTCATTGTATTGTGTCAAAGTCTATATGTATTTATCATCATAAAACATCACCTCGACCACCATTAGCTTGTCGTTCACAGGATTGGAAGTTTGGTTGATTGATGGCATCAATGGACAGATGTTTGCTTGCTTGATTGATGAAAAGAGATTGAAGGGAGAGGAGGATGGAGCGAGTGCCACGCAGCGATTGGCAGTGGTGGAGCCAAGCAACGCCATTATGACGACCACTATTACTGCGAGCCCGCCTCTCGCGAACCGTAACTCGACGCTGGAGCCGTAGCACCAAAGGCGTAGCCCTCCTCGCGCGTTCCTCCTGGCTTCGGAATCGCCTTCGGATTGACGTTGGGATCTCGAGGACGGTGCTCGTCGGCGTTGTCACGCAGGAACTCGCGACCGAACACATCCACAGTGTCGTTCACGACATCCTTGACGCTGAGTGTTGCCGAGATGCTTTCGAGCACTACAAATCGAGACAGAGAATCAGAATCACCATCACCACCATCGTGAGTTACGAGAGCGCGAGAGAAGCGTGTGACGTGCGTACCAGGCTTGAAGGCACTCACACCACTCTTGCGCAACTCGACGAACAACGGCTCGACCTCGGCATCCTTGTACTGAATGTATCCAAAGGCATAGCCGTGCGCAATGGCGACGAAGAACATCTCGACGCAGATGAGCGAGTCCTGGATGAAGAGACTAAAGTCCGAGATCGACCAGTCCTGGTCGGGTTTGATCGCACCGACCCAACCAAGGAACGCCACGAAGGTGCCTTGCCAGAACGCAAAGAAGATCACGGTCTTGATACACAGGAACTTGGGGATCGGACGGAAGGGCTTGAGCTCCTCAGAGATGGGCAGATAGAAGATCACCAGGAAGTACAGTGCAATCTACATCATCGTCATCGTTCGAGTCAGCTCTCTTGAGAGGGAGAGAGAGAGGTTCGATGGCCATGTACCGTGATCGAAATGTTGTCAACGATCGTGACCCACAGATAGCCCGAGGCCGGGGAGAAAGATCCTTCGTTGTAGACCTTGGCGAAGCCGAGAATCAAGGTCACGAACGCCAAGATCGGCTTGACGATCACGAACTGCAACACGCATCGCTTGCACAACACAAAGAATCGACTGCAGGAGATCGTGTGTGAGTGAGAGAGAGAAAGAGCCACCCAGGACGTTGGGGTCAGTCAATGGTGATGGTTGAATGGCTCGAGCAGCGGCTCGTACGTACCGGCCCATCGAGAAGGTCGGAAGGCAGCACAGAGGCCATGGATGCGCCAGCTCGGGCTTCTCGACCAGGATGTCGATCAGGTTGTCCTCACCGTCACAGAACTGCGTCAGCAACACGAAGAACTCGTACAGCACATAGGCCTCGTAGCTACACCAAGCACGACGAGGTCGAGCATGCGTGAGATCGCTCGCGGTCGTCATTCGGTTCGGTTCGATTCGATTGGATTCGATCGGGCAAGGGAAGGTGTCGCGTACCAATCACGAAACCAATCGAGATAGAGCGCTGATGGCGGCCATGTGAGCGACAAGTACGAGTCGATCGAATAGATCTTCACCGCACACCAACACAAGAGCAGCGACACGTCATGTGAGAATCGAGCGAGCGATCGAGCGATCGAGAGGCGTCGTCGAACACATACGGGCACCATCAACAAGATGCGAATGATCGGTTTCTGAAATCGTGGCTCAGTAAAGTGTCGAAAGTGATTCCATATCAGCCACATCGAGATGATGATCGAGAAGACGACGAAGATGCCGCAGATCCACCAGATGACATCGTGCGCTTGGTACACCATTGTTGCTGTTGCTGCTGCTCGACGATGTCGATGTCGATGTCGATGAATCTAGCACGCTCTTGATCCCTTCCTGTGGACAATCCGAAGAATCTAGGTACTGGATAGGTGTGTACGTTGATGTCTCGAGTCAAGTGGGGTGGTAGAGTTGCGCGGGAGTCCGAGAGATATCGAACAATCACGAGCGAATGAATGAGCGATCGATCTCAAAGGCAGCGAGCGAAGGAAGGAATGGAGGAACGGAAGGCGCAGAGAGCTTTCGTGGTGTAGTACGGGATTGAGAGAATGAATTTTCCGGCGAGGTTGGTGTTTTTCGTGTGTCTCACGGCGGCCAGAGAGATTTCCCGCCTCGAGTAGCATCATTCTTTGCGCACTTCATACGCAGCAGCATCAACAGCAGCAGCAGGTGGCGCTGCCTGATATCTCACGCTTGGTTGATAGGTCCCCTCCTCAGCCAGCCAGCCAACCAACCAGCCATCCCTCTTGGTGGTTGGTGTACACGACGGATATTTGATTAGATCGTATTGGATCACCGAAACGAGTTGGTTATTGGTCTCTACCTCCGGAGTCTCTCTAGCGCGAGCTGCCTCTCATGAACGACGACACATCAACACCATCATCACCAACAGCCGCCACAACAACCTCGGCATCTAGCACGGCCGATACAAACAGCAACAGCAGCAACAGTAGCAGCAGTAGTAGAACTCCTCCTGAGGCTGCAGGTGCTCTATCGTCCCAACGAATGGGGGATCGCGTCGTGGTGATGAACGAGGTCTTGCTGCCGATCCACACGAGCCCCAACTGCACGACCATGATGGGCGGGCAGATCATGGCGTGGATGGACCTGTGCGCCGGCATGGCCGCCAAGCGCCACTGTCGCTACCTCGCCGTCACGGTGTCGATGGACGACTTGCAGTTCCGCCACCATGCCAAGGTCTGCGTCGTCTCACACTCACCATGCAATCTCTCGAGCGCCGATCCTCTCTCGTGCGCGCACTGATTGCGCGAGCACGCTGCATTCTGCTGCCTGCCCCTATATCTCTCTGTGTGTCTGGGTGTTGTGTTGCACACGATGATGACACTCGCAGCTCGGAGACATCATCGTGATACGCGCCTTCGTCACACGAGCCTTCAAGACCTCGATGGAAGTCGGAGTGGTGGTCGATGCCGAGAACCCTCTGGTTCGTCCAGTGCGCCATCATCGACGAGCCTCGCACTCGCTCACTCACTCACTCACTCAACGAGCGTGCGCGTGTACCTTGAGCAGACAGGAGAGCTGACGACCGTTTGCACGGCGTTCTTCACGTTCGTGCGAGCCGACAGCCACCCTGTCGAGCCCGTGCATCCGAGTACGCCCGAGGAGCAGAAGTACTATGATGGCGCCCTGGACCGCCGTCAGATGCGACTCGCTCGTCGTGTGCTCGATCAGAACCACAAAGTCTCGCTGCCTTCGCCATCGACATCGGCATCGACCATCGAAGAAGGCGGCGACAGCAGCGCGACCGTCATTCCGTTGCTGGCAGACTCATCGCATGGTTGGAAGTACTGTCGCGAGAGCATCGTCGAGATGACGCACCTGGTGTTCCCGTCGCACGCCAACACGGCTGGTATCACGTTCGGCGGTCAGATCATGGCATGGATGGTATCTACGTGCATTCATTCATTCATCCGCACACTGCACAGTATCACTCATTGCACACATTCTTCTTCTTCTTCTTCCTCGGTGCAGGAGATGGCAGCGAGCATCTCGGCGTGCCGCCACGCACGAGCGACCTGCATCAACATCAGCGTCGACTCGCTGCACTTCCTCAAGCCGAGCAAGGTCGGCGAGGCGATCATCATCAAGTCGCAAGTCAATCGCGTGTTCGGCTACTACATGGAGGTCGGCATCACGGTCGAGGTCGAGGATCTGCTGGTATGCGAGCCTCCTCCTCCTGCGATGCTCGTGCGATAACGGCACCTTACCAGCATACGTTCGCGCGACAAGACCGGAGAGCTGCGCCATTGCAACAGCGGCTACACGACCTACTGTGCACTCTCGCAAGAAGGCGTGCTGCTGCACCTCCCGGACGCCGTGCCCGAGTCCGAGACCGAGAAGCGTCGCTACGAGCAGGCTGAAGAGCGCCGCAAGCTTCGCAAGCATCCCGTGATCGTCGACGAGGCGCTGCGCTCGTTCAACGAGACGCGCTCGCAGTCACAATCGCCGCTCATGTGCATCGACTTTGTCGCGTTGCGATCATCGCTCGAGCTCGACAAGCACTCCCTCTCGACCTCGTTATCGCAACAAGAAGCCACAGCCGTGCCATCGACCAGTAGTAATAACAATACAAGTCTTTGATGGTAAGGCACGCCCCGACATTGATTATGCGAATTGTAGCGGAACCTCGCGTCAGTTGCTTCGTTGCTTGCTCTCGCTCACACCCACACTCACTCACTCACGAGCTCTTACACAATATGGACTCTCAAACACAAGAGCAACTTGACCAGGCACTCCTCGATGCTGCCATGGCTGGGTCAATTGCAGAGATGCAGGCGCTTCTTGATCGACACGCCGATATCAATGCTCGCTCCTTGAATACCTGCGCTCCTCTGCACTTTGCAGCATGGCAAGGCCGTCATCAATGCATCGAGCTCCTCCTTGATCGACATGCCGATATCAATGCTCTCAACAGCAACCACGGCACACCTCTCCACTTTGCAGCATTGACGGGTCAACATCGATGCATCGAGCTCCTCCTTGATCGACATGCCGACATCCACGCTCTCGACATGGATGGCCGCGGTGCTCTCCACTTTACCGCATGGGAAGGTCATCATCGATGCATCGAGCTCCTGCTCGATCGAAACGCCAACATCGATGCCGTCGCCAAGAACTCTCGATCACCTCTTCACTTTGCATCATCGAACGGGCATCTGCAATGCAGCGAGATCCTGATCGACCATTGTGCAGACAAGTACCTCGTCGATGTGCGTGATTGAGCAGCCTCTCTTGCTTCGTTGCTTGATCGATGCGCTTGACCTTACAAGATCCAACCACACTTGGTGATTGATCGATCACCAGATTGCAGGGCACATAGCAGAGGAGCTTAGCATTATCCCGGAGCTTGCTCGATTGATTCGAGATCGAGGTGTGGCCCACACTTTCATGATTCGTGGTGCTCGTGATTCGTGTGTACTGACGAGAGGCTCGATATTGATCGTGATCGAATCAATCAATCAATCAATGGTCGTGCGTCTATCAGATTTCGTGTGGTCTCCATCAAGCCATCACTTGGTGCGAGCCTCCAAGTATTGTGCGTTCAGGAAGAGCGTGTTGGAGCTGTTCATGATCCGAGATCTTGGCGACCAAGCGATGGTGTGGCTTCCGAACGAGCTGATGTTCACGATCTGTCGATCGTTGTTTCAGCTTTACGATTGTTGAGGTCTTCGATTCGATTGACGAACGAATCTTGTTACAGTATGAGAAGAGAATGCGGTGGATAGATGGATTGGATGAGTGTGAGCTGGTCGGTTCGGTCGATCCAACGAATCTCACATCTCCGATTGAATCAAGACTCATCAATGTGCCACGATCGCTCGAGAGAATCAATGAGGCTGCGGTGGACCTCTGGAGTGAGTTACATTGCTTCGATGATGACGATCGTGGGAAGATCGAGTCGGAGATCGGCAACAACAACAACAAGAAGAAGAGGAGGATCGTGTGGGCGCGGATCTCGAGGCTCGCGATCTCGATCTCTTGGCAGTTGCTTCGTTGCTCGCTCTCGCTCACCCTCGCATGCAGAACGTACTTGTTGCGAGTCAAACGAGAGAGAGAGAGAGAGAGAGAGAGAGAGAGTACAGTCAACAGTTCATTATCGATGGTGGTGGTTGGGGTTGGTGGTGGTTGTGGCCCACAGCTCACGACAGAATGCAACGGCGCAGTGGTAATACCTCGCACTTCATGCACGGCTCTTCCATGCCTGCTGCTGGAGGCAGCGGACTCTTGACCTCGGACTTGGGAAGGTGATGGAACGTGAAGCCGAACGCATTCGTCAGGTCTTGGTTGTAAGTTGCTGGCTCGAGCATGTGAGTGTGCCACAAGGCATCGACGTCGATCGGCGTGCCTGGCAGCCTCTCGCCGCTCTTGGCTGCATGCCGCCAACCATCAGTCAGCTTGTGCTTGCACCACCACCGCCGCCAGTCAATGATGGAAGAAAGGTCCACGAGCTCGCGTACCCGAGATGGCGCTCGCAGTCGATCGAAGGAACGCGAGATAGGCGTCGTATCGCTCGTTCATTGTGCGTGGCGATGGCTGAGCGTCGTTGATGTGGCGCTCGTCTCGATGAGCGATCGATGCGAACGAGAACGAGCACGAGAGAGCAACAGCGAGAGAACGAGAGCACACGTACCACCGAGCGATAGGTCCGAATCCACAAGAGATCCTCGAGAATCTCCGACACTCCGATCGTGAACGGACTCACTGGTCCTGCGTACTTGAGCTTGAGTGTGCACACGGCGACGGTCTGGACTTCCACCCTTTGAGAGCCACGCAATCCATCACGCACGTCAGACACACCAGCTGCATTCGAGAGAGAGAGAGAGAGAGAGAGAGAGCGAGATCGTTGGCGAGCGCCATACGAAGCATCGATCACGGGCACGAGGTCGAATGGCTCGCCAGGATACTTGGCCTCCCATGCAGCTCGGGCCCTCTGCTCGGCGTCAGCGGATCCAGCGGCTTGGCGATCGAGCAGCCGAGGGTTCAATGGTTGTTTGTAAAGGAACAAGCAGTCCTGCACCGACGATCGACGATCGAGCAATCAGTGAGCAATCATCAGCTTGGCTCGCAGATGCGTGATGCATCGTGTGCGTACAGATTGGTACTTGTTGTAGCGCGTGAGGTGCGCGTTCCAGATCATCTGAACATCGATCGGAGGGAGCCACGAGAAGACATCCGATGCGGGCGACGCCATGTGCTCGACGACGAGATCGAGATACTTGTGGTATCGACCGAAGGCCTTGATGATGTTGTCGGGCTGCTGCAGCTCCGGTCGGTCGTGGAGGGCGTTTGCCACTTGGAGCATGAGAGGCACCGAGGCGAGGACATCCATGGAGAGCACGAGATTCATGGTGAGGCGAGGATATTGATGCTTGCGTGTGTTGGGAGTGTTGGGGTTGTTGGGGTTGTTGGGGTTGTTGGGATTGTTGGGATTGTTGGGATTGTTGGGGTTTGGGGGTGCGTTGGGGAGCGAGGAGCGAATGGAGGGAATGGAGGGAATGGCGGGAAGGAGGAGGGCGCTTCCTCGCGTCAGTTGCTTCGTTGCTTGCTCTCACTCACACTCACCCAGGAGCTCTTGACACAATATGGACTCGCAAACACAAGAGCAACTCAACCAAGACCTCGTCGATGCTGCCAGGACTGGATCAATTACAGAGATACCGTTGCTACTTGATCGACACGCCGATATCAACGCTGTCTCAAGCAACAACAACGGCACTCCTCTCCACTTTGCAGCATTGAATGGTCATCATCAATGCATCGAGCTCCTCCTTGATCGAAATGCCGATATCAATGCCGTATCCAACAGCAACTATGGCACACCTCTCCACTTTGCAGCATTGAAAGGTCATCATCGATGCATCGAGCTCCTGCTCGATCGACATGCCGATATCAACGCTCTCGAAGATTACAACCGCACTCCTCTCCACATCGCATCATGGAATGGCCATCGTCGATGCATCGAGCTCCTGCTCGATCGAAACGCCAACATCGATGCCATCGCCAAGAACTCTCGATCACCTCTTCACTTTGCATCATGGCGCGGCTATCACCAATGCAGCGAGATCCTGATCGACCATTGTGCAGACAAGTATCTCGTCGATGTGCGTGATTGAGCAGCCTCTCTTGCTTCGTTGCTTGATCGATGCGCTTGACCTTACAAGATCCAACCACACTTGATGATTGATCGACCACCAGATTGCAGGGCACATAGCAGAGGAGCTTAGCATTATCCCGGAGCTTGCTCGATTGATTCGAGATCGAGGTGTGGCCCACACTCTCATGATTGCTTGTGGTGCTCGTGATTCGTGTGTACTGACGAGAGGCTCGATATTGATCGTGATCGAATCAATCATCCAATCATCAATCAATCAATGGTCGTGCGTCAATCTCTTTCTCTCAGACTTCGTGTGGTCTCCATCAAGCCATCACTTGGTGCGAGCCTCCAAGTATTGTGCGTTCAGGAAGAGCGTGTTGGAGCTGTTCATGATTCGAGACCTTGGCGACCAAGCGATGGTGTGGCTTCCGAACGAGCTGATGTTCACGATCTGTCGATCGTTGTTTCAGCTTTACGATTGTTGAGCTCTTCGATTCGATTGACGAACGAATCTTGTTGCAGTATGAGAAGAGAGTGCGGTGGATAGATGGATTGGATGAGTGTGAGCTGGTCGGTTCGGTCGATCCAACGAATCTCACATCTCCGATTGAATCAAGACTCATCAATGTGCCACGATCGCTCGAGAGAATCAATGAGCTGCGGTGGACCTCTGGAGTGAGTTACATTGCTTCGATGATGATGATGATGATGGGAAGATCGAGTCGGAGATCGGCAACAACAACAACAAGAGGAGGATCGTGTGGGCGCGGATCTCGAGGCTCGCGATCTCGATCTCTTGGCAGTTGCTTCGTTGCTCGCTCTCACACGCACGAGGTCTCCGAACACGCCAACTACCGTCTATATGGCCTCTCAATCACAAGAGCAACTCAACGAACACGCCTCCGCAGTGATTACATCCCACACGTCAGAGCCTCGTCGTACGAGCGGCAACGTGGCAGCCACCTTGTGCCTGCGTTGCCATCATCGACTCCGACCGCTGCATCACCCATCACCATCATCGCCATGACCTCTTCTCTGGACCACTTCCTGACTGCAATTCGCTGCAACAATATCGACACGATTACGGCGATGCTCTCGACCGAGCCCGAGCTCGTATACTACCGCACCAACACGCGCGAGACGCCGCTGTTCTTCGCGCCCACAGCGCCCGTCGCCAAGCTGCTGCTCGACTGCAATGCCGAGCTCGACGCCACGAATCTCGACCACGAGACGGCGCTCTTTCATGCCACCATTCGTAGGTGTGAGCAAGTGGTGGTCACACTCTTGGCCGCTGGTGCGCGAGTCACGCAGTGCAATACCATGGGCGTCTCACCGATACTACTCGCGATCGAGCACCTGCTCCGCGACGCTATCGTCGACGCGCTGCTCGAGGCGAGAGCCGATCCAAACACCTCGTGGTGCGGTCAGTGCATCTTGTCGATCGCTGCGCACCGCGGCAGGTACGCATCGGTCGAGAGTCTCGTGTACTTTGGCGCCGACAAGTCGCGCATCACCGAGCACGAGCGGAACGCCATGTCGGCCGCTATGAGGCTCCACCTGGCGTCTCTACGTAGGTTCACTCGCAATCTCTCGATCTCGACCTTGATCTTGAATGGATGGCAACCACTGGTTGGCTAACACCACAATGTACGGTGTTCGTGTGGCTGCAGAGTTTCGTTGGTCTCTGGCGAGGCACGTGTACTCTCCCGACAACGTCAAGCATGCCATCGAGACCGTGACCATGATTCGCTCGCTGCATCACGCGAGTGCGATATCGTTGCTGCCGAACGAGCTGCTGTTTATTCTGTTCGAATATGCATTCGGCTGAGCGCCCATACATGCAGCACGTACTTGTTGCGAGTCAAACGAGTGAGAGAGAGTGAGAGAGAGTATACAGTCAACAGTTCATTGTCAGTGGTGGTTGGGTTGGTGGTTGTTGTGGCCCACGGTTCACGACAGAATGCAGCGGCGCATGCTAGACCTGGTTGGTGCTGGCTCGCACATGTACGGCTCGCACGAGTACGGCACTTCCTTGGTCGCTGCTGGAGGCAGCGGACTCTTGACCTCGGACTTGGGAAGGTGATGGAACGTGAAGCCGAACGCATTCGTCAGGTCTTGGTTGTAAGTTGCTGGCTCGAGCATGTGAGTGTGCCACAAGGCATCGACGTCGATCGGCGTGCCTGGCAGCCTCTCGCCGCTCTTGGCTGCATGCCGCCAACCATCAGTCAGCTTGTGCTTGCACCACCACCGCCGCCAGTCAATGATGGAAGAAAGGTCCACGAGCTCGCGTACCCGAGATGGCGCTCGCAGTCGATCGAAGGAACGCGAGATAGGCGTCGTATCGCTCGTTCATTGTGCGTGGCGATGGCTGAGCGTCGTTGATGTGGCGCTCGTCTCGATGAGCGATCGATGCGAACGAGAACGAGCACGAGAGAGCAACAGCGAGAGAACGAGAGCACACGTACCACCGAGCGATAGGTCCGAATCCACAAGAGATCCTCGAGAATCTCCGACACTCCGATCGTGAACGGACTCACTGGTCCTGCGTACTTGAGCTTGAGTGTGCACACGGCGACGGTCTGGACTTCCACCCTTTGAGAGCCACGCAATCCATCACGCACGTCAGACACACCAGCTGCATTCGAGAGAGAGAGAGAGAGAGAGAGAGAGCGAGATCGTTGGCGAGCGCCATACGAAGCATCGATCACGGGCACGAGGTCGAATGGCTCGCCAGGATACTTGGCCTCCCATGCAGCTCGGGCCCTCTGCTCGGCGTCAGCGGATCCAGCGGCTTGGCGATCGAGCAGCCGAGGGTTCAATGGTTGTTTGTAAAGGAACAAGCAGTCCTGCACCGACGATCGACGATCGAGCAATCAGTGAGCAATCATCAGCTTGGCTCGCAGATGCGTGATGCATCGTGTGCGTACAGATTGGTACTTGTTGTAGCGCGTGAGGTGCGCGTTCCAGATCATCTGAACATCGATCGGAGGGAGCCACGAGAAGACATCCGATGCAGGCGACGTCATGTGCTCGACGACGAGATCGAGATACTTGTGGTATCGACCGAAGGCCTTGATGATGTTGTCGGGCTGCTGCAGCTCCGGTCGGTCGTGGAGGGCGTTCGCCACTTGGAGCATGAGAGGCACCGAGGCGAGGACATCCATGGAGAGCACGAGATTCATGGTGAGGCGAGGATATGATGCTTGCGTGTGTTGGGAGTGTTGGGATTCGTTGGGGTTGTTGGGGTTGTTGGGGTTGTTGGGGTTCTTGGGAGTGTTGGATTGGGGAGAGTGTTGGGATTGTTGGGAGTGTTGGGGAGCGAGGAGCGCATGGAATGGAATGGAGGGAATGGCGGTCTCTCTCGAAGTTGCTTCTGCGTCGTCGCTCTCGCTCTTTATCAACCTCCCGAGCTTCCCATCCATCAACAACATCATATCCTCTCATCCATCATCAACATATCAGCCTCCCATCCATCAAATCCATCAACATCATCATATCAGCCTCTCATCCATCAACAACATCATATCCTCTCATCCATCATCAACATATCAGCCTCCCATCCATCAAATCCATCAACATCATCATATCCTCTCATCCATCAACAACATCATATCAGCCTCCCATCCATCATCAACAACATCATATCAGCCTCCCATCCATCATATCAACCTCCCATCCATCATCAACAACAGCAGCATCATATCAACCTCCCATCCATCAAATCCAACCAAACCAAATGGCGACTGGTCGCGCGAATAGCGAGCTGCTACCACTGCACCACAACGCCTCGATCAACGCAGAACCACACGACCACGCCAACAACTCCTCCTCGTCCTCCTCCTTCACAGTGCCCGACGAAGAAGACGACGACGTCATCATTGACGATACACTCGACGGACGACCGGCTGGCTTCGACGCCATCATCCACTCGCCACGACGCTCGAACTCCTGCTGCGGCTCCTCCTCATGCACCACTCGAATGTGCTCGAGTCGCTCGTGTGCCACGATACTCCCAGTCTTCAAAACATCGAGAAGCAGCAGCAGCAGCATCAACAACTCGGCCAAGTCACAAGCCAGATGCTTCGGCTTGCTGCGACCTTGTACACTACGCTCGAACGCCTCGGTCTTCGAGACGCGAGTGACGACCTTCGTGTACTACGCCTTCCTGCTGTCGCTGCTGCTCGGTGCTCTCTACTTTCTAGTCCACAGCAACGTGCTTCTCGGACGCAACAACGACACACCGAGCACCAACTCGAGCCAACAGATCCAGCAGTATGTGCAAATGCTGCTCTCGTAACGCTCGCTACGAGACGCCGCGCGATGCTGCAGCCAATGTGTAGATACCTTCACTACCATCAATCCAATACTAGCGCTATCCTTCTCCTTACCAATCATCAATCCAATCATCAATCCAATCATCAATCCAATCCAATCCAATCATCAATCCAATCCAATCATCAATCCAATCCAATCATCAATCCAATCCAATCAGCAATCCAATCATCAATCCAATCCAATCATCAATCCAATCATCAATCCAATCATCAATCCAATCATCAATCCAATCCAATCCAATCCAATCACTAACTTTCTTGTATAACAGCGGTCCATTGATTATTCCAGATGAGTTTGTGTACGAGACGATCGAAGAACTGTCCAAGTGGCCTGTATTGATTCGTGCTGCATACACCTCGGGCTATGTACGTGCGCCGCTGCTGATTCAGCCTGGCTGCTCTTGGCGTGCCTACTCACGATTTCGATTCTTGATCTTCTTCGTAAAGAGCCCACTCAAAGACCTCTCCAGCTTTGAGGCCAAGTATCTATTGGACTGCCAGCGCGACGACAACTTCTTCCGCATGGTGCGCACCCTAGAGACTGGCACACAATGCGAACGCGAGCTGCAGCATCTGATACTCCCCAATCAATGTGTGACTCGTCCTCTAGTTTGCGGATTCGTTCTGCACGTTCTTGTGGCTACGCGCGTTGCATTTCGAGAGCGTCGAGTCGATCGGAAACACGGTGCGTGTGGTCACGATCGAGGACCTGAAGGCCGGCGTGCTTGAGGACAAGCCGGCTCAGAACGGTGGCATTGCGATGCACTTCGCCACTCCGGCACAGCGCGTACGTCTCGGCATTCGCAAGCTCGGCGTGCGCGCCTGCGACAGTGCGGCGGCTCATTCGGTCGGTTCGTCACAGGGATACTGGAAGCCGTGCTATGGGAACACTGGCAGCTCCGAGACCTACTTCTCCGAGATATCGTCGTTCCATCTCGATCGATTGCTTGGATTCTATCGCACGCCAGCCGTCGTGCCGCGCTACTTTCCGAGCGAACAACTGCAGCAGCTCGCCAACGACGCTGCGCCCTCGACGCCAATCAACGGCACCGATCCACGCGAGTCCGTGCGCTCGATTCTCGAGAATTGCGGCGTTTCGTACAACCGCACCAAGCGACCGACCATCAAGAAGCCGCTCGACTCGGTGCGCGGTGCCGAGGGAGCCATGGTGGGTTGGAGTCCGGTGCCGTTCATCGAGCTCCTCACCAATCGCACGTACGCGATCGCCGACTTGCTGCATCCGTGGGAGACGCCGGACAAGGGCCGCTACTGGGCACACAAGTTCCGCGTCAATCGCAACTCACCCAAGAAGGACATTGCGTGGGTCTTGGAATCCATGTACTTTAACATGTACGGCGCTTGGTGAGCGAGATCTGCGTGAGGTTGCCATTCAAGCAATCAACGAGCTGACTCTGTTCCTGTCCCTGTCCCTGGCCATATTGCTGTGTGGGTGATCTAGTTGGTCGCATCTGACGGGCTTCGCTCAGCGATTCGACCATAACTTATTCTTGACACGCGACCAGAACAATGCGCCGCGGCCATTCGTGGGACCGTTCGAGTACATTGACAACGATCGCAGTCAATGGAAGTACACGGCGGCAGCAGCCAAGCACGGCATCAAGCCCGGCCACCACATGACCGACTTTTGCATCTATCCTAGGGCACTGTCGCTGCGGTTGCTGGTGCTGCATCGCAACCAAACGGCGTCGTTCAATCTCGGTCTCTTGATGCAGGCCATGGTCGAGCCGTACCGCAGCAAGCTGTTCCTCAACGGCCCGCTGTTCACGACGGCACATGCGGCAGTGCTCAACCAGAACGTCGCCGAGATTGCGGGCTTCATCGAGGAGTGCATTGCGAGAAACGGCGTCGACAAGGTCCTCCTGCCCGAGCCGTGGCTCACCGAGTTTCCGGTGCCGTATGCGCTCGATCGCGTGTACTCGATGTACCCCACGAAAGACGGAGGAGGAGAAGGCGTGGCCAACGTGGCTGGGGAGGATGATGCTGAATCCGAGGCACAACGGTAGTCGTTGCTGCTGCTGTGGTGGTTGTTGCTGCTATTGAGCTGTTGTATCGTATTGAATTGAGTGAGTGAGTGACAACACCAACCACACTACTATGACGACGGAGAAGGCGGGCGTTTCGCGGCTCGCTTGGTAGCCGTCTGGTTGGTTGTGCGTGCAGCAGCAGGAGCCGATGGTGGCGTCTTGGGCGTCTTGGGAGCCGCTTGCTTGGCGACGACGGCGTGCGATTGAGCCATGGCGCTGCGACGCAGCTTGCGGGCGTGGTTGAGCGCCACCGAAGTGATCTCGCGCTGGATGGTGTCGATGCCAGCACGGGTCGACGACGACACCATGTAGATGCCGTGCGAGAGTGCGTGCGCAAACTCGCCATCGAGCTCCTGATGCAGCATGCTGTGTTGGCGCACGAGATCCTCGGCATGCACCAAGTCGCCCTTGGTCAGCACGATGCGGAACGGCACCTTGTGTCTAGGAACCGGCAACAGCCGCGTCAGGAATGGTGTGGGTGTAGGCGGCTGCCTCTTGCATCGGAGCAAGCACGTGACGGTCACGTACAGCTTGAGAGTGCGAAGGAACTGGCGATCGGCGCTCTTGAGACCGTGGCGGCTGTCGAGCAGCAGCCACAGGATCTTCAAGGCCTTGCGCGAGCGCAGGTACTCGATCACGGTCTCGTTCCATTCGGCGCTCTTCTCCTCGGACGCGAACGCATAGCCATAGCTGCAAGGCACTCGTCGTCGTCGTTGTCAACTCCAGCGCTGCAAGTGCTGGCTCTCGATCTCGATCGCACGTACCCAGGCAGATCGACCAACGCCACTTGGAGCGGCATCTGCTTCTCGGCATCATCGACCAAGCGTACCTGCACCAGCTCGTGCTCGGGATTGAGCTGCAGCTGGAACCAATTGATGGTCTTGGTGAGGCCTGGCTTGGGCGACACTCGAACGCCGCCACTGCTCGTGATGGCATTGATCAACGACGACTTGCCGACGTTCGAGCGACCTACGTGAATGAATGGTGGTAAGCGCGGAGTGGCTCTCTCTCTCTCTAGGCTCTGTCGGCGGATGAACGATCCGAACCAATGAAGGCGATCTCAGGCAGACGCGGTAGTGCTGGACCCTTCGACGGTGTGGTTGCCTTGCTGTCGATGTCAGGCGGGAACGACTGGGGCGTTGCTGCTCCTGCATAGAACCTCAACGACCCCACGCGAAATGCTACACCCAATCCATTCGAACCAATCGAATCAATGGGAGCTGTCGTCAAGCTCTTGGCTCTCGAGTCTTGGATGCGTACGATGCTTCGATTGAGGCACAACGTGCGATCGAACATGTGACACGGCCTTGAGCGAGAGATGCGGGTCGCGCTCGCCTCGATCGGCCTTGCGTGCGTCGGAGGCAGACTTGCGCAGGAGCTTGGTGATGTTCTTGCCGAGCCGCATGGCGACCACCTTCTCGAGCACGCGCGGATTGAACGGCGCCTGCTTCAAGCGTTGGCGATAGCTCGGGCCCTTGT
>Ga0209935_1002645_pt1 | contig 21011 bp, 15 predicted proteins | sample ThiBio_1000_plan_2_FD_183958 | JGI IMG/M metagenome (GOLD analysis project Ga0209935, IMG submission 183958) | Wastewater bioreactor microbial communities from Cape Town, South Africa - Thiocy_cont_1000_plan (SPAdes) | ecosystem: Engineered > Bioreactor > Thiocyanate-remediating >...
AAATTCACTAGTTTTATAATATTTATCATGTCGTTTTGAAAGTGAGCAATGAATCTTTAGTGCAGATTTTCTCTAAGAAATGATTGATCGATTACAAAAAATATTAAAATCATGATTTAAGATATTTATTTTTGTATAACGAATATGTGACGTCAATTCAAATAAATCAAGTAATGTCGGTGTGCATCGGAAATTAAATGTAATGCTTCTCTTATGTTAAAGTACTACTTACGATATATGAAAAAGATCATGATGTCAGTCTAAACTAGGACGCATTATTATTTCATATTCTGCCATTTGACGACCTTATTAGACATAGACGCTTGAAAGAAGAAGAAAAGAAAAAGAAGGAGTATTCCGTTTTTTTAAAACCTTGGGTTCATTCGTGAAATTATGGGTTGTTTTCCATCGTCTGTATCTCAAATTGATGCAAGATATATTTTCAATCACAATGAAGTTAATCATTTGATTCAATCATGGAATATTATTCGTTCAAATGATCCACACAAGTTTGTCTATGATGTTTTTATTAAGTAAGATAGACAAAAATGAAATCTAAAGAAAAGAAACAACTCATTTAGAATCGTTGATGAAAGTCCACTAATTCGACAATATTGCAGATCGAAAATTCTGATCGAAGGAAATAATTATGATTATGGCGATCACGAATCATGTTTAAAATCAGATAAAAGTTGGCAAATTGAATTGAAAGAACATAGTCAAAAGTATTTTGTCGTGTTCGACCGATTAATATCGATGATAAATAATGAACATCAATTTCGAACACAATTACAAATGTTTATTATTCCAGAATATGAGTTTCTTTTCGAATATGAAACATTATCAGTATGATTGAGTGTTTTTTGAGAATGATCTATGTTTTTTCGTTTAGATAATTCAACAATCATTTCTCAAAATTCTTCATCAACGACTTAAAATTATTAATCATGAATTATCTGATGATTACGAAAGAGTTTGGAATCAATTTTTTGTATTTAGTATAGATTATCTAATCAAACAAAAACAATTCGCTTGAATCATTTTAAAAAAGTATTGAAGAGTCATAATGAATAAAGAAAAAAAAGAAAGGAACAATTCTCGTCGACAATACTCTTTTGTTAGGAAAAAGAAAATTACCAATCATTAACATCGATATCATTATCTTCTCGTGATACGTAGAATTGATTGAACCATCGTCGTAATTTCATAACAGGACCGTCGGTTTTAACGAGAATAGGCGAACGTTTGTGTACCTAAACGATCGAAATGAAAATAATTCAACGAAAACTATTTAACTACTTTATTTTCCCAAACGAATAAATCTCGTTGCCATTGAGCAATCCAATTGCCAACAATATACCAACTTAAAAATCTTGAAATCTTTCGTTCAGCATAAACTCGAAAGACAACATTTAATTTCGTATATTCCGTTGGTGTATTCGTATGAAATAAATATAATCGACCGAAATCACCATCGAAACGAAACAATGTTACACTTCCAGGTCCATGAAATATAATCGACGCACTGACTTGTGTCGATTGATAAGTTTTACCGAAGATTTTCAGCATTGCTGTATTATAAAAGAAGATTTTCCATGGTTCGTCAGCAAATGAAAATGATGGTTGATGATGAACATAGACAAATGGCACAGGCCATTCAGTCCAAGGAACAATTAATTGACCGTGCAGCGGACCGAAATGTTGAATATCAGCAGCATTTTCTGTGAATTCTTGAAGGTGCATTTTAATGTTTGGATAATGATGAACACCACGAAATTCAAAAAGATCACCATTTAATTCATCGATTGAAATAGCATCGTATTCAGGTGGATCATTCGATGGATGATACCAGACCATAATCATACCATAACGTTCAACACTTGGATAAGTCACTAAACGAGCCTGGAATTCAATGATCGAGTCAGTTTTTTGGTTTTAAAAAGAAAGAAATTGAGTTACTTTTTCGGGAATTTTCCCCTCGAGATAAGGAACTTTAGTACATCGACCTTCTTTGCCTTCGAACTCCCATAAATGAAAAGGACATTGAAGACAATTTGTTCCTGGCATGACACGTCCACCGACGCCTAAATTAGCTCCCAAATGAGGACAATAGGCTTCAACAACGGATACTTCTTCATTGCCATCGTCACTTCGAAACGCGACCATTTCTCGCCCGAGAATATAAAAATGTTTAACAGCACCACGAGGAACATCAGTTGATTCACATAAATTATACCAACCAACAGCATATTGCCGAGGATAGGTCGAACTTCGATCAATACCAGGACGTGGTCCTATTTGTTTCTTATTTGATCGTTGTTTATAAACATAGAAAACATACACTATCGGCAGAATTAATAACCAATAGACGTTATTTGTTAACAAAACCTTCAAAGTTTCCACATTCATCTTAGACAAACAAATATGGCGTGATCCTAAAACTCACCTTATATATATATATATATCTCAAGATAAACACTAAAGATAAAATTCATTCTGAATATTTAGAAACAAACATTATGAGTACAATGCAATGTCCGAATATCTGTCGTGCACATTCTGTTCTTTTTTCGAACTTTTGACTTTTTGAAAGTACAAAAGAACATTGATTAAGTCGAATTAGTTCAGTTGCCGATATAGATAAGAGAGGAAATCTAATTATTCATTATTAATTATATTCTCATTTAAATAAACATCAATGTACTTAAAATAGGAAAAGACTTTTTTTCTTTTTTTTTGAAGTAGTCATAAGTGTCTGTTTTTTTTCTGCATGACTAAGTAAAACTGTAGAGAAAAAAAAACTGATAAGAGAAGAAAAGAAAATGATAAGAAAATAATTTCATGTTGTTCTTTTGAAATAATGAAAACACGAGTGACTAAAACAACAACAACGACAACGACTGTGAGAAGAACTTCGAATGGTCGAACCTATTTGATCTGGCCTTTGGCTATTCTATGCGCTTGTATTGCACTTCTACTTGCTATTATTTCTGTGACTTCATCCGGTTGGAATGGAAGAAATCTTTTGAAAAATTGTAACAATTGTATTGGAACGATTGCTTTGTCTTTTATTGGAATTCTTTTAATAGTATTAGCGATTATTTCGACAATTCTCTTTGCCAAACGATTAATAACGAGTTTTTCATTAGTAATTAAACTATCTTCAGTTTTACTTTTTGTTTTAGCTGGAATATTTATTATTTTCGCTTATACAACTTACATTCCGTATAATTCAAACAATTATTCTTACTATTTAATGGCTATAGCGGCTATTTTTACATTTATTTCAGCGAGTCTTATGTCGTTTTGGCTTGGTCTTAATTGGATCAGTGTTTGACTCTCTTTTTCTCTGTATTTTTCTTGAGAGTGAGAGAAGGAACTTGCATACTTGATCGCTTAGACTATAAAAGTTAATGTTTTGTACTTTTTTCATGTATGTAATTATGATTGATGCCCTACAACTACAAATGTTTTTGTCCACCATACATAAATACTACTTATACAGAATCTACAAGACGAAATGTTAGGAGACGAAAAATGCAATTAAATGCATAAAAGTTTACTTTTGTATAACTTTATTATAAAATATGTTTGTACTGGAAAAAGCATTTTTACAAAAAACTGAAGTATTAAAATAAACCAAATGTTATTACATAATATTGCAACTACGTTGCAGAGAATATGTGGAGAATTTTATGGATAAAAATGTTAATTGTCTAAAAAGTAGATAGAATCAGAGTGAATAAATGATAGCTGTAAGCACAGGTTAATTAGAGTGATAGATCACTTTCTGCCAAGTTGTAGCTGAATTAAGACCTACTGTTGCTCCACATCGATATCCACCAGAACCTCCAGTATGCCAACATAAACGATACGTAGGATTGGTTGAAGCTGTATCACAAGAAGAACGAGTTACTGAATCACCACCTTGTGCAAAACCCCATGAATATGAATCCGAATAATACCAACCAACACCATTGGCGGTGTAAACACAACTACTTGTTGATCCGCAATTATACAAAACATCACTTCGATTTCCCATTGCTGCAACTGTTAAAATTGTATTACCAACGGGACGACAGCCCAATAATAATTTAGCTTTACTACAAGTTGCTAATATCGATGTTAACAAAGATGAAGTCAATACCGTTGAATATGTTGTTGTATAACATGCAGACCAATCACTTGTCAAATTTGTTGGATCGAAATTCAGTTGAACCCCAGATACAGAATTAATACGTGCTGGAGTCATTGTTGTTGTAACCGTAGTCGTTGTTGTCGTTACTGTAGTCGTTGTTGTCGTTACTGTTGTTGTTGTTGTTGTTGCCGTAGTTGTTGTGGTTGTTTCAGTAGTAGTTGTTGTTGTGGCTGTAGTAGTACTTGTTGTTGCTGTAGTTGTTGTGGTTGTTTCAGTAGTTGTTGTTGTAGTAGTTTCCGTAGTTGTTGTTGTCGCTGTAGTTGTTGTAGTAGTTTCAGTAGTTGTCGTGGTTGTTTCAGTAGTAGTAGTGGTTGTTTCTGTAGTTGTACTTGTCGAAGTACTTGTGGTAGTTACTGTTGTTGTAGTGCTGGTAGAAGTGCTAGTAGTAGTACTGCTTGTTGCTGTTGATGTGGTACTAGTGGAAGTAGTGCTTGATGTTGTAGTAGAACTTGTTGACGTAGTTGTTGTTACTAATCGGGTTCGATTGAAATCAATTGTCATAAAAAATTTAGTGATTCTTACTTGTGGTTGAGCTTTGATCAGTTTGTTTTGACTGATTAGTAACCAAAAATGGAATAATTAAGCCAACACTAATTAGCGTACCAATGAATAGACCAAGTACAACTCGTAAAATACATCGACATTTCGAACTCAGTGGTTTTCCACCAAGTTTTCGTCTGTAATTAAAAAAAGCTAATTTTCAAACTCATAATAGATGAAATATAACCTTCGATACGAATCTTTTTTTTTTGATGATGGTCCACGTCGGACAAGTATGTCAGTAACTGCGACTTTCATTTTCAATTTGAACTCGCTTCTACAAAAGTTGATTTATTTAAAAGCATATGAAAAAAACGCTCGATTAGTTCATAAAACAATGAAAACGTATAATAACGAAATATTTTCCAAAAATAATATTGTTCTTTCATTTGTCGATGCATCATTAAACTTCATAAATTGTTGTTTTTTTCTTTGAATCAGTAATTGCTTTTGTTAGCATCGTATGCATTCTTTGTTCTAAGGACATATAATCATTGACTGTGATTACTAAAAGCAAAGTACATCATCGAAAAAAAATGAAAATATTCGTTCGAAGTGCATTTTTCGGTGTATAAGAATTGATCACTTCGATTATCGAATGTTTTAGATAAAATTCAACGTCTTTGTTTCTATATTGTTTAAACGGATTTTGAAAAGAGAAATAAATTTTTTTATTACGAGTTTATTCTTGTTTAATGAAAAAGAGAAAAAGTTCAATTGAATATTTCTGTTTTGTTTCTTTTATCAATGTGAAAATGCCTCTCGGTGAATAACCGATTTATCACGACAGTTAGGATTATGTCTGCAAGGTGTAGGATGCCAAAACTTTTCCCGATGATCAGCAGATTGATCATGACATTTTGGATTCGATTTGCAAGACAATGGATGCGAAAACTTCGTCAGATGATCTGGAGATCGATCCGTGCATTTCGAACTGTGTCTGCAAGGAGTACTGGCAGGATTATTTGGTTGAACAATAATTGGATGAGAATATTTTCTACAATGATTTGGATCGTTCGTATCTCGGCATTGTTCTCCATGTCTACACGGTGTTTTTTGTTCACTATCTCTATTCGTTGTCGGTACGTTTGAAACAGCTGGTTGTTTTTGATCAACTGAAGCTGCTAAAAATAGAATCAATATGAAATTTTTTTGAAAAATCTTTATTTGAATTAACCTTCTGATTTTTCTGCTTGTTTTGGTTCCAAAACTCGTTCACCATGTGAATATTTAATCAAATGAGCTCTTGTTTTTGTTTGACATTTATCTTGAAAACGACATGGTATGAGAAAATAAGGCATACCTGCATGACGAAATTGAGATCGATGTATAGGATCAATTAATTTATCGCAATTAGCTGATGTACAATTAGGTACTTGATGAGGATGATGTGTTAAGTTTTCTTCTGGATTTCGGCATAATTCAGCAAAACGACATGGATGTGAATATTTTGCATTATGCTTGGATCCATTGTCAGAAAATTGTACAAGACAATTAATACCATCAGGACATGGTTCAAATTTTGAACTACCGTTACCACGAAGAAAGTTGATTGCTTGTTTGACTTTCCCTTCGACATATTCAATGCCTTGAGATAGCAAATTTGTTGATCTATCATCATTTCCAGTTGCTTTCGTATTTGAAGATATATGTGCTGCTGGGTCAAATTTTTCATCAAATGTAACATACAAATCTTGTTGTTTTTCAAAACAGACAATAAGATTTCGTATTGGCAATGTTCGAGCACCAGCACTGACATGTATGTATTCTAATGTGTTTAAATCAAGATCTCGTTTTGAAAATTTACAAGATATTTGTTCATGATTGTATATCGAATTTGGACCAACATGTGAGAGAGTAACCATTCCATTTGATCGGTTGATTTCGAGACAAAATGTCAATAGATCATCAGTATTGCATCCAAGATAAAATGTTTTTGATTTAGCTGCAACTTGATGACGTCCAATATACGTTTGATGTTGGAATGGATGACCATTATTTAAATATGTAATTTCCTCATGATAATCTGATTCATGCGTTTCTGGTTTCGGAGCAATATGACAAATTAAGCCTTTGAAATTTGCTTGAACTTTCTTTGTATTAATTTGTTCTTCAGACAATGTTAACATCACATCACCATTCATTACTTGCCAATAGATATAAATTGTGCAATTCTTTGATATATTTCGATGATTGTTTTCATATTGACGAAATGCTTGTGAGATTGTCAAAGGTAGAACATAATGATCTTCGAAATTTGTTGCTTTTATTGTCATAACCGCACCACACACTGGTTTAGATATGGATTTTTGGGCTTTACGATCGCATTTTTCGATCAATTCATTAATAATAAATTTATTATATTCCCCACCTTTTTTATCGATTTTTGTGATACAATTACGAAAGAGACGTTTAACTGTATGACGAGCATTTTCGCTCAGTGATTCATGTGTTTCTTTTGGAATATAAATATGTTCAATATAATCCAATGGAATTAGTTGTGGTAAATGTGCTTCAGTTACAAAATGTGAATCCACTTGCTGCCAACGTGCAATAATATTTTTAAGACTAATCTTCATGCCTGATTTTCCTTTGTCAAAATGATGACTTGTTGCAGCAATTAATTCGAGAGCGGTTGCATATTCATAACCTGGTATAGATGCATGTAATTTTGATTTATGAAATAAATCGATTCGTTGTTCTTCGTTCATGTTGCCATTCTTCAACCAAGGACGCATATCTTGAATTTTTCCACTGGCAAATGATGTTGCCGCTTGTGTAGTATAATTTGCATCCGGATGATGAAGTATGTCACGTTTGAAAACAATAACTATATCACCATAATAGGCACCTGTATGCGGTCCAAGAATACTGAAAACTTGTTGATTTGTTCGTAAACTTTTATCTTTATCATAGCCGATACCAGCAGGATTCTGAAAAAGTTTCACTGATGCATTCGCTATTTCAATAGTTCTCTCACGAATTGTTTCTAGTTCTTTTTTTAAATTAGGTCGAAGCAACGCTTCTAGTCGTTGAATGTTGTCTGACCAATATGCAGAAGAATCGCCGTTCGACGTCGGTTGAGTGGATAAATTTTCAATAATGTTATCGTGAGAAAAATTATGTTCTTTATAACATTTATGAATTAAGTGAATTACGAATTTTTTCACATTTTCAAATAATGATGATGAGCTTGATATTATTCTTCGGATGTCTTTGTGTTGTAAAACACAATTAGCTGCAAATTCGTAATTTTTTAAATTTTCCATATAAGCTCGACTCATAACATGACCATGAACTAGAATTGATTCAAATATTTCTGTCTTACATCGATGAACCGGTTGAACATTACGTATCCAATTAAGAATATCATTTGGGATTGATTCTAACTTTATTTCATCCCAATTCTCTTTTTTTGCATAAGAATATATTGCTGATATGCTTTTATTTTGATTATTAATAAAATTAATTCCATCATTTAAGTTACAATAATGAACAACAGCACTATCACCGACTATCATTCCATGCCGATATCGAATAAAATGATCTGCCTTGTGACAATCATTACATCCATCACCATGTTTACATAAATATCGAATATCACGAATATTCGGATGTGTAAATGAATTTAAATGATCTTCTTGATCTTGTTTTTTGCAGTTACTACCATAGGAACAAAGTAACCGAGGTACATGAATTGATGTTGTTCGATGTAGTTGGCTCATATCGTTGCAGATTCGTCCAAACTGACAAACATGAGCATGTTGTATACAATGTCGGTAATCATCATCACTAAGGTGCGTGCCATCACTTTTGTTTAAAAATCGGTCATATATATCACAATGATATGGAGTAAATTTACATGGTTTTGGAAATGGATGTATGTAATCGTCAATATGTTGTCGATTATGAAAATCAGCACAATAACTACCATGTTTACAACGAAGTTTACAATGACGTTTCGCTTTGCAATGCTCTTGATTACGTGCTTGAAATTCTCGACATTTATGCGAATCTTTACACATTTCAACGTGTCGATAAGATTTTTCATGATCATCAGATGTATCATCACAGAAACCATGTTTAGGACAGTAAGACGGATGTTCAAATTGTTGAGCATGCGTACGATCATCAATAGTCAGACATTTTGCACCATGTTTGCATGGTTTTCGATGAGTTAAGGAAAACATATGAACTGTATCATCATTTCGGTCGCATGTTCGATTTAAATTTTCCATACAAAGAGGTGGATGTGAGAATTTTTTAGCATGTTCAAAATCATACATATCTTGACATTTGGCTGCGAAATGACATGGTGGTAAATCATAGATACGAACTTCTTTTACAGATAAACCATCAGATGAAACACGATAAGGACCAAATTGAGTATTTGGTTGAATTAAATTCAACGTTGGTTTCACTATCAATCCATCTAATTCTCGTTGAAATGGTGTAAAATTGCCATGAGGATTGATACTACTTCCTGTATTATGATCATCAATAATAGCAAGTGCAATTAATTTGAAAAAGCCTGCATATTGTTCAATAACTGAATGAAATAATTTGGCGACATGATCGGGTGGATTTTTAAATGCACCACATCCGAACGCTGACAAAATAAGACAATCATGTCCATGCTGATAACCGATAGAAAAAATATTTTCAATTTTTTTTCGCATTCCAACAGCTTTCTTTGTATCTAAAGTATTTTGATCGATCAATTCTGGTTGTCGATAAGCAGCTATAGCTAATGCGCAGACATTGCCTAATGGTTTTTTCATGTATTCATATCCAGTTTCTTCTGTTTGACGAAATACAGTTAGACCAGATGTATAAATAGCACCGTATTCATCCATTGGATACATTCGTCGTGAATCAAACGAGGAATCAAAATCGTCTTGTGATACACAATGAACTCGTTCGCATGGTTCAGTTTGAATTTCATCGAGACCAACATCAAGACTTCGACAGTAGTCTGATCGTCGGAAGATGTTTTCTTCTTGTGCCCCATCGCCCTTTCGATAACCACCACCGGGAGTTGTTTGATTGGCCATATTTAATAGAAGTGGTTTCATTCCTTGATTCACTAAGTCTTCGTAGGCAATAAGACAATCTTTGTTATAGACTTTGACTCGTGTTTCTGGGAAAGGTGTTTCACTTAAAGGTAATGTTCTGCTAGGTTTTAATTTCGATTGATGAGTATAAATAATTGTTTTTAAGTTTTTATCTAAATTTAATTTGATTTCATCATTTCCAATCGTATATTTGCCATTTCTTATTGTAGCAACTGTATTCAGCATAACTGTCACTCGAAGACGATGCCGTTTAGTATCGTACGATCCACCAGTGATTGTGCGTGTATTGGCATTTCTGTTCAATTGTGGATCAGGAGTTTTACACAACTGAAATTGTTCAAGCCATGATTTCGAATTCCATTTATAACGAAATATGTTATGATTAGGATTGTGAACAAATTGTGTTATATCAGGTTGGTATCGGAGCATTTCAGATTCATACCAAGTATCTCGATTAATTTCATGTTCTTCAGGATCACTGTAGGCAATATAATATTTCAGAATAAAAGATTTTCCATCATTCATTGCAAGTAGTCCAATTCGAAGACATTCATCAAAAACCTTTTTACTCGTTATTTCAAGAACCACATTTGTACCACGATGTTTATATAGTACAGCTTGCTTTTCAAACATTCCATTTTGAAGAATATAATTTATGTCATAGTCTATAGGAACTCCACTAACAAGTAAATAACAACTTAAATCATTCTTCTTTGATACAAGTGTTTTGTTAATGTAAATGTAACTCTTTGCAGCCCATTCAGATGCACTACCACAAGCAATAATACATGCATTCTTGGCTTGTTTATTTAATTCGATATGTAAAACTGACGGTCGTACATCATCCAAGCCAATGCTTTCGCCAATCTGTTTTCGTAATAGTTCTTCAGAGACCGAATTCGGAAGCTCTTCAAAATAACTGCAGTCAGCATTAAAATAAATTCGAACTGAACGATCTTTGATGGCAAATTGTTCTCTATTGGCAGTAATCAATGATTCATCAAATAATGTAATCATACGATAGATATTTGGAAATTGAATATTGACCTTTTCACATGAACGTACTTCATTATCTTTGAATATTTCATTCCATCGAGAAATAACTTCATTAGAAGTTGGTAAGCTTCCAAGATTGTTGTCATTTGTCATATCAAGTACTACATATGACACTAATTTAGGCGTATTAACAAAGGAAATCGCATTCGAAGTAGATCGTGGATCGATGAATATACTGGTAACATTTTCGACTAAATATTTCTTTGTCTGTTCATCAGAAACGATAATCGAACCAATACCAAATTTTGAATAGCATCGAATGTTAAGTATTTGTATTTTTAAACTACTGTTGATACGGTGACGAATTTTATTTTCTAATTCGAAATCATCTTTATCATCTGGCATTAGATTTTGTATATATAATGTCACGGGCTTTTTTGATGGTGATCGAGATCGTGACGATGACGATGATTTACGACGTAGTTTGAATTTATCTGAATATTGATCAGAATAAGACATCGAAGTTCTGCAGGAAATACTTGATGATACTATAAATATATTATTTTTATAACTACATTTAATTTTATATTTGAAATTTTCTCTCGAACTAATACAAATCTTTTTATAATAAAGCTCCTACATTTTCTAGAATAAATTCACACAACACAAATTAAGCTTTACCTGATTCTTCTGGATTCAAAGAACATCCATTAGAATTTGCTTGATCATAATCGATATTTTGCGCCATCATTGATGGTTTCATATGCGAGATTCCTTGCTGTAATCCACATGATTGACATCGATCTGATGGCGAGTCATTATCAAATAAACAACTTTCACATTTCCAATTTCCCACGTTTTTGCTAATCACACTTTGCTTTTCCTAGAATAATAAATATGATAATATTATATATCACTTGGATATAGATTCAAATTTCACTAGAAGAAAAGTTTTTATAGAACTCTGTAGTGTTATAGAGATTCATATTTTGAAAGAATCTAACTGCTTACAGTTATATATGGACCAAGACGTTTGAGTGCATCACCCAAAGTCGATTCTCGTTTACAAGTTCGACAATCAGTTAGTTGCTTTTCATCAAAACGTTTTTGAGCACATCGACGGTGAAATATATGTTGACAATCAGTTGTTACTATTTCATCTTTTTTTTCCAATTGTCGTTGACAAATCCCACATCGTTTTGGAGCTAATCGTTTAAGTGCATCAACTAGAGCTGATTCTTTTTCACAGAGAAAACAGTCACCTAGTTTTAATTGATCGAGACGATTTTCAGCACATTGAATATGGAATGTATGCTGACAATCAGTTGTTACAGTCTTATCTACTTCATTCATTTGTTTTTCGCATATTTCGCATTCAGGATTTCTGGATGCCATGTTTAAAATCTAAACAAATAAAAAATGATTGTGTTTAGTCTTCAATTATGGCGATTTTTGATAGAGAAAAGTTTCTTTCTATCGCAAATCGTACCGGTTCCATAAAATGTATACGGTTATATACTCGTTTCTGAGAAAGAAAGAGATACAGAACAAAATGAATCAAAGTCAAACATCATCCATACAATCCTAGGAGATTGTCAAAACGAGAATTTTCGTGAAGTATGTATCAAATCCTACGGAATTTTATAAACTAATCTAACTAGAATTATATATCGAACTTCTGACTACTATCACATATCTATTGAAAGAATTGCTAATATTCAATACTTCTCATCGATTATAATCAGTAAAAGTTAAAAATCAATTCATCGATTTACCGTTGTTAATTATTAATAAATATTACTAAATCGGTTCAATAATATGCTAATTTGTATAGTTTGTTTAGAACAATTGAAATAATCTAAAACAAAACATTCGAAAATATCTCTTGTAATTATGTATGAAAGTCAGATCATATAGTTTTAAATCGATTTTTGTCTCTAATCAAAAAAAAGAAAAATTCTCTAACTGACTTCTATTCATGAGTAGTCAATTATCACAATTATACTAGACTTTCTCGTTTTGGAACTAAATTTGAAAGATAATTTAATATTGTTATTCCATCGAATATTATATAAATGCATGTTCAAAGATAAGTCTGCCGAAATAAACAAGTAAATATATAAGTAAAAGAAATATTGATTTCTACCTTATTTACGTTCTATTGTGATCGTAATTTCAATAAGAATGGACCAGTCAAAACAAGAAAAATGACAATCCCTTTCTTTAAACTATCATTTTGACACCAAGCAAGAGTTTTATGTTTGATTAATTTATATTTTTGAATGTATTCTTGAGTATATTCATTTTCTGTCAAATTTTCACTGATCAAAATAACAATTATCAACCAGCAATATTGAATCAAAACTGAAATCAATTTCCAAATTAACCATATTATAAAATAGGTTATGGCAAATAAACTTGTGGCAATGATTTCTATTAATAATGGACCTAGTAATATTCCACTAATGAGTATAATAGTGTTGCGTTCATTCTCGTGACATAATTTCTTGGCGAATTTAACTATTTCTCTATATGATCTAACATATGCAGGGTATTTGTTTCTTGTTCGAAAAAATTCATTCATGGTAATTAAAATCATCGCCCAACCATATCGAATGGAATGTAGAATGAATTGAACTAATGAAAATGAATTATTATCATTGATTTCATTAGTGGAATTCTTTTGACGAGTATATGATTTTGGAATTAATATATACAACAGTAACAGATAAAAGCACAACCAAATAGTCAATGTTGATTCAGTGAAAAACGTTGAAATAAATGATTGTTTCGATTTATCTATAAATATTCATAACAAACCAGTTTTATCAACAAATAAACGTTGACTTACATTTATCAAGTGATCGATTCGATCTATGATAATCATTTTGATCGAATGCATTACTATTAAATTCATTAGTCGACGTCCAGATGGGTTCGGATTCTTTATTGAAGGTAACATAAAGATTTCGAATAGGTACTGAATGAGTGCCTGCACTAACATGAATGAAGTTTAATTGATTTAAATCAAGTTGAGCTTTATCAAATGTACAAGATATTGTTTTTTGATTGTAAATCAAATTTGCACCGGAATGCGATAGAATGACTTTTCCTGTTGAACTTTGTATTTCCAGACAAAAACTCATCAAATCATTTGTGTTACAACCAATATAAAATTCTTTTGAACTAGCTGCATAATCTTTTCTATTTAATGGCATAGATCGACCACCTTGCAAATATGAAGCATTTTCACAGTAGCGATCATTTATAATCGATGGTTTCGCAGCAAGATAGCAGATCAAACAATCGAGATTTGATTGATTTTCATTTGGTTGATAATGTTTACTTGATAATGTTAACATCATATCTCCATTCATCATTTGCCAATATATATAAACTGAAATATCTCTTGCTGGATATGGATGATCGATTTTATATTCTTCAAACGCTTGTGAGATTGTCAATGGCGGGACACAATGAGATTGGAAGTTTGAAGGTGGTACTGTGATCACTAAACCTCGAATAGGTTTTGAAAATGAATTCGTATTATGTCGGCGAAATTTATCGATTATATAATCTCTAACAGATGCTTCATAATTGTCTGGATGTTTATTTGGTACAATGGTTATATTATTTCCGAGTAAAGATTGAATTGTTGCTTGTGTATCTTTATTGAATGATTTAAATGTACTTATTCTCATATAAACATGTTCAATATAATCTAATGGGATTAATGATGGTAAATGAGCTTCAATTGTTTGATGTGAATTCAACTGCTTCCAATTTTCGAGTACTGTATCTAATTTAACATTGATCGTTTCTAAGTTTGTCACATTACTAGCTACAGCAATCATCTCAAGAGCAGCTGCATATTCATAACCTGGTATTGAAGCATGTAGTTTTGTTTTATGAAATAATTCTATTTGTCTCTGTTCAATTCCTGGATTTTCCCCTAACCAAACACGCCATTTGAAAGCATTACCACTTGTGTATGATGTTGCTGATTGAATTGAGAAATTAGTATCAGGATGATGAAGAATGTCTCGTTTAAAAACAATAAATACATTACCATAGTTACCTGAATTTGGTCCAAGAATACTGAAAATCGATTTATTTGTTCCGAGATCTTTATCTTTTTGATAGCCAATACCTGTTGGATTTGAATGAAGTTTTAATGCAGCTTGGGCTATTGCTAGTGCTGTTGATTTTATTGTATCAAACTCGTCTCGAGACATAAACTGTAAAAGAATCCAACTTTTACTTTGTGCAGATACAGAACTGTATATATTACATGTTGTTGAATCATTTTTTGGAAATATTTTCGTCACTAAAGCTTTGACGTAATCTCGAGCATAGTTTTTATACTCTAAAATTCTAAGATTTCTAATTTTTCGTATTTGATTGTTTTGAAGAATTAAATCAACCACAAAATCTGGTTCTTTTAAATGTTCCATGTAGTCTCGACTCATAACATGTTCATGGAGAATGATTGATTCGAATATATTTGAATGACATCGATGAACAGGTCGAACGGTACGTATCCAATCGATAACATCTTGTTCAATACATTTAAATGATCGAGATTTCCAGTTTTCATCTTCGATATAATCAAGAACACGCACAATATTATCATGTTGATTTTGTACGAAATTAACACCTGCATTTAAATTGTAATAAGGAACTATTTTTGCGTCATCAGGCAGAGATGGATGTTGATATTTAGCTAAATGATCTATTTGACGACGATTTCTACATTCACTACCGTATCGACATGAATATCGAATATCTCGGATATTGGAATGTGTGAATGTATTTAAATGCTCCTCGTTGAGACATTCTTCATTAGCACTTTCATGTTTACAATGAAGTCGATGTATATGTATTGAAGTTTTTGTATGATTTGAATCTTCGATATTTCTGCATTGTGTTCCAAACCGACATACATGAGAAAATTGTGTAAGATGTGGATGGTCATTTTCATTGGAAACTTGATTGTGTATAATACAATGATATGGAGTGAATTCACATGGAGTTAAAAATGGATGTATGTAATCGTCAATATGCTTTCTATCATGGAAACGGACACAATATTTTCCATGCAAACAGTGTGTTTTTTCACGGATTGACGAAGACATATTGTAACTTTAGCAAAAATCTAAAATGAAGTGTGTTGATGATAATTGGTATTTATACACATACATATATATGTCACAGTAAAACTTAAAATTTAGGACAATTTAAAATTTTCCTAGGAATAATTAAAATTTTGATTTGTCCTAGGAGAATCTAAAATTTCAATTTTTATTGAATATTTTCCACTATTTTCTAGTACTGATTAAAATTTTAATTTATGCTAGGAGAACTTAAAATTTCATTTTGTACTGGATATTTTCTAGGAAAAATTGAAATTTTAAATTCTTCTAGGATAAATCAAAATTTTGATTTACAGGAGAGGAAAAGTTCGAGAATTTTTGAAAATATTAGTAAAACCGCTCTGTATTCGCTTTAGAAACGATTTTAGACATTCCAATGAGTGTTCCAAGTAGAACTCGATGAGCTCTATCGAATGGTATACTAGACGGGGGTGTAATTTCAAATTAATTTTTTTTGATCAAAGACGCCGCTACGGGAAAGCCGAAAAATTAAAACTTCCATTATGGAAAACTAAATGTACCATTCGATAGAGCTCATCGAGTTGAGGGTGGAGGGTGAGGGTGTTGAGGGGTTGAGTGTGTTGAGGGTGAGGGGTGTTGAGGGTGTAACAATCGTCAGCGAAAAAAAAACAAGTTCGATCCTACAGATTTATCGAGGTAATTTCACCAAAGTCATTCCTCTGGAAAACTTAGCCACAACTCAACAAATCCTACTTCAATTTCTCCAGGAACGATTGTTTCACCTTCACCCACACCCTCACTATCGTCCCCACATTGGGCGCTAACATATATATCAAATAAATAGCTACTGATTAGAGTCTTGTAATTTTATTCAATTCGATGGATGAACAAATTTCGCTCGATGATGATCGTTATGATTACTACATTTAGCACCATAATTACATATCTTTTTCTTCTCATGCTTGTCAATTTGCAATGGACCAATTTGTTCTCCATGTGAATATTTCATTCGATGATTTTCAGATTGATTTGTACAATTTGATTGATCTCGACATGGAATAAGATAATAGGGCAAGCCAGTATGTTGATATTGACATCGATGAAATGGTTTACTTCGATCTCGACAATTTTTATCATATTTACATAATTTAACATTCAAATGTTCATGAGTTAAATATATTTCATTATCAGGATTTCGACAATGTTCAGCAAATCGACATGGATGAGAATATTTTGAATTATGTACCGAATTGTTTCTGGCAAATTGTAATCGACAGTTAACACCATATCGACATGGATCAATTTGTTTATGATCAGATTTAGATGTTTGACAATGACGAAAATGATTTACATGTTCTTTAGTTTTATCATTACAATGCAATCCCCATAAACATTCGAGACTTTTCTCATTCGAATCCGAATGTAATGGTGGTAAAAAAATCATCGTCCATTGATAATTTGATTTTAAACTAAATATTTCATTTTTTAAATTGATCAAAAATAAAAAAAAGTATTTTTACCAATTCAGAAATTCTTCTTTTGTTAAACATTCTTTCTTATGAAATTTGATTATATCATTCCCAATCGATTCTTTCTCCGAGTTCAATTGACAAACAGCGTCTAAATATTGAGTTAATCCATTTTGATCAACTTGTTCTTTATTTTCAGAACATATAAAAAATATCTTTAAAAAAAACGAAATTATTCGAGAAAAGAAAAAGCAATAGGATATTTGTTTACTAAAGATAATTTATATTCTATTTCAGAAGGAAGTATTAAAGATAATACCGACATATATTCAAGGAAATTCAAACGACCATTTCGATCTTTATCAATTATTGGAAATAGAAGATTGCAAAAATGTCGCGAATCACATCTAAATAGATAGTTTAAAGGATAATGTTTTTCCTTCTTTGTGTCGTTTTTACTTCGGATAAAATTTGTTAAATTCATTAACCAATTGTTTTTCATCAATTTCTCCATTTGAACTAGAAACATTTATAAGAAGCCTTCTACTATCGGGTGAGAGAATGATATTACGAATATTTTACTAGTTTTTAATAAATTGTTGATAAAGCCTTTCAATATCATTATTTTCCAATGTTAAAAATTTATTCTCTATTCGAATATATCTTATTTGCGGTAATGGTAATTCTCCTAAGAAAACAAACAGATCAAAATCATAGAAAAAATTCAATTTACTCAATGTTGTTTGGTGATAATCTTTTGATATGATAGTACCATGATGAGCATAATAGATGACACATGTCTCAGGTTTATAATCAAGATTTTGATGTAAATCATGATCAATAACACGAAAGATTGAGTTTTCTGTTTCTGTTTTATATAAAAATTTCCAATATCGTAATTGTTGATGCCAATTTGAACGATCTTTTTCAATCCATTGATTGGAAATATGTAATAAATAGATATGATTATTAAAGTATCTCTGTATAAAATCATCAATAGATTCGAAATCTGTAGAAAGAATTAATGAATTAGGAAATGTTGATATTTTAATATCAATTTCATCGAGAAGATTATTTTGATCAAATTGACTTAAACATTTAATTTTAGTTTGTATAGATGAATTTGATTTAAGATAATTTTCAATTGATTGAAGTGAACAAGGATTGGATTTAAATTGATTTAATAAATGTATCATTTGATTTTCATCACTTTCACCACAACGAATTTTTAGAAGTACGTTTGCTATTTGTTGTTGAGTTTCGAGTTCAATTTCTGCTAAATCTTGTTGTTTTTGAAAAATTTCTTTCAACCATTCAGATGGAATATATTTTTCCCATGTTCGAATTTCTAATATAAAATCATTTAATTTTCGTTTTCCTTGAAGCATATTTTCAAAAATATCTTCAATTCGAATAATTAGATTTTCTTTCACTTCTTGAATTTTTCTAAATTGAATCAAATAAAATCGATTTGTATAATGAAATCTTTTCACTTACTGATCAATTTTCAATTGATATTTGAACATTTGAGCAATTTGTTTTAATGGATAGAATTCAAATTCTAATTGTTGACCTTTTCCTTGATTGATAGTTTTTAGCTGTAATGGAATTGTTTTAAATATTTCATAAACATCTTCGAGTGTTCGTGGTACAGTTTCAATGGGAACATCGCCAGAAAAATTAATTTTTAATGATTCTAATTTCGAATTTTCTTTTTCCATATTTTCAATTTTTGCATCACCATCAAGTTTAGCAATTGAACCTAATTTTTTTAAATGAACTTCTAATTTTCCTTGAAGTTCTTCAGCTGCTTCAGAATTCGATAGAATTTGTTCGAATGTCGCTGCAATTCGTGCTCCCCATGTTATACCAATAACGCAATGAGTTACATTTTGATTTTCTAAAGCATTGAATGAAAAATATTCATTAAGACGATCCGAACTGATTTCTAAAGTTTCTTTTTTCGTTTTGATATTAAATATAAATGTCACACGAACTGTTCGACTATCAGTTTTTGTTTGATATAAATATTTAGCTGATCCATCAGCTTTAATTAGACCAGCCATTAGACTCAATTTTAATGATGCTTCAACATTGAGTTTTTTGAATGTATCTTTTTGAGAGCAATTTTCATCGACAATATATTCAGTAAAAGGACAATCAGTGATTGTTACCATCGAATTTGGAGGTGTCTGTTTAAATAAATTGCTACCTTCAAATTTGTCTCGACGAATATCATACAAACTGCCAAGACATTCTTGATGCCCAAATGCTTGTTTGGTCAACTTTCCAGTAGTCATAGTATTCATTCTTTTTTTAATCTAAAATGTCTTTCTTGATCCGCAAATAACAATAATTCCCTTTTCTGAAAGAAAGGGTTATAGGCTTCTAAAATGGGTAGGAAAAAGTCTTAAAACTTTGTTTGTCCCATCCAATCAGGAAACAGTACGTATTATAGTGACTAATATTGACCATTCATGGTCCGAAGTTAGTTGCATCCTAGGTTATCGGGCTCGGGGAGTTTGAATCTGATGTCAGATTTTCAAAATTTTGATGTTGGTATTCTCCAGCTGGAGTGGTACCAACACAGGAAATTCTGATTTTCCATAAAGTTTGATCAAAGGTAATCGAATATGGGGAATCCGAATCTGATGTTAGTTTTCGATGAAAATCATGTTTTACTGCCGCTTGTAAAATTTACTACCTAGTATTTTCTCTCGAATTTTTTGATAATTCTTGAAGGCCTTGTTTGGTATTCACAGCGAAGATCTTGAGCGGCTAGTAGTGAGTAGCGGAGCAGAGCGACGCTGACGAGCTGCTAGACGTTTGTTGAGAATATTAGCGAGTTTTGGAAGAAAATCACAAGTGTAGCTGCGCTTGTTGTCGGAGTGGATCTATTTACTGGAACGCATGTTGCTAGAAAAATTAAGACGATAGCTGTATCGCGTATATTTGTAGGAGAAGAAAAATTCTGATTTTCCTAAAGAAAATTGTGCCAAGAACAAACAAATCGAAGAATTAAGAAGATGATCAATGAGGCAGAATGAATTAATGAAGAAAGAAAAGAAACACTCAATGATAGAGAGAAGTTCATTCACACCTGGCGACAACAGAACGAGCAAAATTAATGAAGCGGAAAAGAACAAATAAAGACATTCACACATGGTGTGGCTCAGTCGAACAGTTGACGTCGTTCATCGTTCACCGAGATTTGTAATGCAAATCGTGTTACATTGTTTAAATCTGAAGTAACAGATTGACTTATCGTTATATGATCTCATTTCCATTACCTTTCTCATGAATTCTTTGTTAGATTTATATGTGAAAGATGTTCTCTCTCTTCTCTCTAGGTATAAATACCTAGAGTCAATCGAACATAGATCAGTCAACCAGTCAATCAGTCAAACAGTCAACCAGTCAATCGAACTTTCAGTTCAATTGAAGTTAGATCAGTTCAGTGATTGACTCACATACTATTACATTCTTTCTACGCATGTTAATCTTTCTATTCGTATAACTTTTATCTTATCAATAAAATATCGATTGTATACTTGGAGTAAACAATCAAACCAAACTCATTGTCAACTCAATAGTCAAGAATTCAGCAAACGAATCAGCT
>Ga0209935_1002646_pt1 | contig 20995 bp, 40 predicted proteins | sample ThiBio_1000_plan_2_FD_183958 | JGI IMG/M metagenome (GOLD analysis project Ga0209935, IMG submission 183958) | Wastewater bioreactor microbial communities from Cape Town, South Africa - Thiocy_cont_1000_plan (SPAdes) | ecosystem: Engineered > Bioreactor > Thiocyanate-remediating >...
GCCAATCAAGCGAGCAATCAAGGCCTTGACGATGATTCGATCGTTGGCTCCTGAGTCGGCGTTGTGGGTGCTGCCGAACGAGCTCTTGTTCGAGATCTTCTCGTATCTATGACACAATCGTGGGGACATGATGCATTGATATTCATGGTCCCGGCGTAGGTCGAATCATCGTTGCCGACTCGAACAACCACCGCCTGGAGGCCTTCACTCCTGCAGGTCAGTACATCTCGCCGTTCGATTGCGGTCGCGAGTATCCGTATGCCGTTGCATTCGACTAGCATCGAGGTCTCATCGCCTTCGCGGCAGACAATCGAGTGCGTGTGATTGGAACGCTATTCACGTGGACCCCAGATCGACATCGAACTCTCCGTGCGCCTTCACCGATCAAAGAAGCAGTCGAGGCGATGACGATGATTCGATCGTTGGCTCCTGCGTCGGCGATATCGATGCTGCCGAACGAGCTCTTGTTCGAGATCTTCTCGTATCTATGACACAATCAATCAAACCTATCCGCAAGTCTATCAAGTCTATCAAGTCTATTAAGTCTATCAAGTCTATCCATTCAGGTCCATTCAATCCTCCGTCGCAGCTCGGAGTTGTACTTGTGCTTGTGTATTGCTGCACCACGTTCCACGATTAAACTCCGAGCACCAGCAGCTCTCGCTGAAGCAGCTCGCGAGCAACAATCATCATCATTTCGTTGCTGCCTTGCTCACTATCACACCTGGTGTGCCACATTGCATTGGTCCGATTGGCCTCCCGTCGTACCACTGTAGCTCTCGCGTGGGTGCCTTGTAGACTCCCACTTGGTTTGTTGGCTTCTCTCTTCGATCGTGTTGATTGTTTGCGCGAGATATGGCGTCCGCGGCGACGATCTCTGTTCCGATCCGCAAGGCGCAGCAGCAGCATCAGCCCGCCAAGCACCATGCCCGACACCACAAGGGCAACAACAACAACAACAACAAGAAGAAGCATCAGCAACAACATCATCAACGACGTCCTGTGATTGGACAAACGTTTGAGATCGCGGTGCTCGATCCTGAAGTGCCCTGCTTCGCGGAGGAGCATGAGGAGCTCCTCGCTGGTGTTGGCGGCGCTGCTCATGTCGTGCGAGCATCGGCAGCAGTGCCTCTCGCTTCGATCGAGCCACCTGCTCAAATGGTGCCACCAGCGACCTCTAGCAACGGTCTCGAGTTCGAGTTCGATGATCTGTTTCGACGTCGATCTCTCGAAGACAGCCGCCAAAATGCCCCAGTGACTCCCGAGCATTGCGCAGAGGACATTGGCTGCGACGAGGTCGAGATCGTCGAGGACGAGCACGGTGACTTCTCGCATGCCTTGCAACCGGGCAACCTGGATGAACGAGTATCGATCGATGACTTTGAGATACTGTCGTTGGTCGGCAAGGGAGCCTACGGCAAGGTAATGTGCCACCCAGCACCATGCAAGCACCGCTCTCGTGCGTGCGAGTGGAGCGCGAGTGCGAGTGCATGAACCAACTGCAGTTGTGTGCTCAATGGCAATCATATCTATGATTGCATATGATCTCGTGTGATCAAACACTCAGGTCTTTCAAGTTCAAAGGCACGGCACTCGAGCAGTGTACGCCATGAAGGTGCTGCGCAAGGAGTTCCTGCTGCAGACCAACAACGTGTGCTACACCTTGACCGAGCGCAACATCCTGCGAAGCGTGCGCCATCCGTTCGTGACCTCGCTGCATTATGCCTTCCAAACCTCTGGCAAGGTCTACCTCGTCATGGACTTTATGCATGGCGGGCAGCTGTTGCATCATATGCGCAAGCAGGTATGAGAGGAGCGTCTCGCGATTCGGCGCTCGGTTGCGAGTGCATGCGCTCATCGAAGCCCCTGTCGTGCGCGAAGGGCGTCTTTCCTGAGGCAACGGCTCGAATCTACGCCGCTGAGCTCGTGCTCGCGATCGAGTACCTGCACAGCCAGAAGGTCATCCATCGTGACATCAAGCCCGAGAACATCTTGCTCGGAGCCGATGGTACGTGCCAGTGCGAGTGCCGGCTTGGTCGTCTTGGTTCGTGATGGCATGCTGACGTTCGAATCTCTCGTTATCAATCAATCCATCAGGCCATCTAAGCATCACGGACTTTGGCTTGGCAAAGGTCGATATCGATGACTCTCGCCGCGGTGCCAAGACTTTCTGTGGCACCATGGAGTACATGGGTTCGTTGAGGGCTCCTTTGGGTATCGTATGGTTTCGCGTGTGAGCTCATCGTCGTCATCGTCGGACCCTATTTGAACTCGGCTACAGCACCGGAGATTCTCAAGGAAGAGGGCCATGGATATGCTGTGGATTGGTGGAGCTTGGGTATCCTCCTATTCGACATGCTCACTGGTCGTGTACGTTTGTGCCGGCTCATTCCCTCGCTTGCTCTCGAATCGGCGCTGTGACTCATCAATGATTACATTAATGTGATCATTGTAGCCGCCGTTCGAAGCCGAGAACCGCGCCACGTTGCAGAAGAAGATCATAGCTGGCAAGTTCCGATTGCCTGCGTACTTGACGCCGGCAGCGCATTCGATCTTGAAGGGCGTACGTGAGATTCTGCTGCTTCTGCTGGACGTTCGAATCTATGCGTGAGATACTCACGCGCGCGCTCTTACACGCCGCTGTTTACAGTTGCTCACTACCAATCCCGAGAAGCGCCTCGGATCGGGAAGTGTGCCAGTGCGCTCGCACAAGTTCTTCGAGGGCATCAACTGGAACAAGCTGCTGGCACGCGAGACCACTGCCCCAGTGAGGCCAGCCTTGGTACGTCAAGTGGCGAGCCAACCAATAGCTACCCTTGTGCGCTCTCGTGGTTGTGACTGATGCGAGATACGTTCGCATTGCTTGTAGCATGGGCAGAAGGATCTGTCGTGCTTCGACGCTACGTACACCAAGGCCGGTGCTCGTGACTCGCCGTCTGATGTACACTTGACCGAGAGCCAGGAGGAGCAGTTCCGTGGCTTCTCGTACGTGCGCAGTTTCGAGCCGACCGAGCACCTCTCGAATGAGCCGAGCGACGACGGCGAAGAGGACGAGGATGAGGACGAGGACGAGGACGAGGACGCTGGGGCACCCGACACCGACGGCAATGAGACTATCGTGTGACTAGCAGTGTCCCATCGGCTGCGGCGGTGGCTCCGCTCTGGCGCGCTGCCAATTGAGAGATGGCCATGCCGTGGTCAAAATAAACTCCGCTGGGAGCGCATTCAGGTAGTGAGGCGGGTACCCAGGTATTTCGGTAGTGAGGCGGGTATGGCAGGTATTTCGGTAGTGAGGCGGGTACCCAGGTATTTCGGTAGTGAGGCAGATACCCAGGCATTTCGGTCAGGTATGGAAGTGAGGAGCACAAGAGCGGGCGGAGAAGCGCAGCGGCTCCTCTTTCCTGGTGGCTCGCTCCCGCACGCACGCAGCACCACACCCACGCACGCACGCACGCAGAGACCCCTCGCGAGGACACCAGCCCCACGCCCCGATCTCTATCTGTCCCTCGTGTGTCTCCTGCTGTTGTTGTTTGTTGGTGTTGGCGTCTTGTGCTCTCTCGTGGATATCTCCAAGAGCTGCAGAACCCGAACCGATCTATCTCGGTAGCTCCGTCGTCCGCTCCACTACAGCCACCACATCATGTCGTCGCTCCAGAAACAACTCGCGGCGCTCGCCAAGAAGACGCCTCGTCCCGTCGGCGTCGGTCTTCGTCAAAAGATCCGTCGTGTATCGATACTCTTCACCGAGAAGGAGGCGGCCACCATCGATCTCCAGACGCTGCACAGCATCGGAGTCAATGGCCTGCTCGAGCTCAAGAAGTTCGACGCGCGCTTCGGTACCTTCGAGAGCAACCTCTTTGCGCCGGCCAGCGTCGAGTTGGATCGCGAGCTGCAGACCGAGGACGTCAATCGCAAGCTCGACAAGACCATCGAGCACTTTCTGCTGCTGCTGTCGCCCTTCATGTTGTTGAAGCCGGCGCACAAGGCCTTCGAGTATCTGCTCCGTCGACATCGGTACGATCTCTCTCTCTCTCTCTCTCTCTCTCTCTCTCTCTCTCTCTCTCTCTCGATCTCGATCTCTCTCTCTCGTGCTCTATCTCGATCTCTAGCTTGGCTTGATAGCCAAGTTGCTTCTATCGACATCCATCAGATTGATATATATGTATTCTAATTTGTTTGGTTTTGGGTTTGTATGGTACTTGATGATGCGTATGGATCTGGGTCTCTCTCACGCAGCATCCATCTCTACAACATCCCATCGATCTTCAAGGCCATCCTGCCTTACCATGGCACCCATATCTTCTCACGTGTCGTTCGAACCATCACGATCGAGTACGCACTGCCATCTCGCCTCGTTTCTCTCATCTCGCCTCGTTCTCAGCTCTCTCTCTCTCTCGCTTACTCTAACTCGATCTCTGCATTGTATGTGAGTAGCGAGACCTCGATGTGGGCCGTGTTTCGAGCTGCACGTCAAGGAGATGACGGAGTCGATCGTACCGCGATCCTCAGGGAGTGTGGGTCATCACCGTTCTTGGCATTCGTTTGCGAGATGGTACTCTAACTCTACAACTCTATCGTATCCTACTCGTTCATTCGTTGACCGCAAACGCCTCTGTCGTTCGCAGGTGAAAGATCTCGTCGACGCCTCAGTCGATGCCAAGTCGGCCATCTCCTTCTACACCGTGACCATGATTGAATTGATTCGTGCCGTACGTATATTGCCCGAGGTTGAGGTGGTGCCTTCGTGTTCGTGCCTGACACACCGAGTCACAGAGCACGCCCGAGACCTTGGAATCGATGGTTCGCAACACGCTGTTGCCACACTTGCTCGCAGGCCTCAAGTCCTCGTCGGCAGAGTATCGCATTGCCACGTACATGATCGTGTCGCAGCTCGCCACGCGAGTCTCGCTGTCCGAGCCCACTGTCGCCCGGTTCCTCTCTCTTGCCATCGAGCACGCTGCGAATAGCCTGCGTGAGGCGCTGCTCTGTGTCGTCGCGTTGACTCAGAGCCAGCCGCACTTGAAGCAACTGCCAGCCGTGTTTGTGCAGCAAGCCACTTCGAATCGGTATGTATTCGCACCAGTGCTCTCGATGAGCGATTCGATTCGCTCGTGTTCAGTAGGCCTCTCTCACACAGCGTTTGTGTCACTTGCAGTGAGTTTCTCGAGTTGCTGTTCGAGTATGACACGCGATACACCATCTCGAATCTGCTGGGACACTTGTCGCTGGCACTCATTGAATCCGAGTATGTCATGTTCATGTGATGTTCGTTATCGCGTACGCTGAACTCACCTCTATGATGGAATACAGTCTGTCGCGTGACTCGCACTTTAAGGCGTTGCACGAGATCCTGCAACAGAGCTCGGTGCAGCCTCAAGCCGTTTCGTTGGCGATCGATCTCCTCAAGGTGCTTGGCAAGGCCGAAGAGAATTTGGGTACGGCAACCAACCAACCAGTAGTGCACCTGGCACGCACTTGTATGGCTGACATCAACATGGCTTGCGTGCCCAGTGGTTCGCATTCGAGGACTCTTGCAGACGCTTGGTTCGCGCTACCCGCTCGAATTAGACACTGCGATTGCACGCGTGCTGAACAAAGCAAACAAGCCCTCATCGCAAGCGACAGCAGCGTCAGACGCGATGGATGTCAGTGACACGCAGCAGCAGTTGGTAGAGCGTGTGCATGCGGCCTTTCGCGGCACGCGCCACCAACCGCTCGTGCACAGCAAAAAGTCCTCGAGCAAGCGCCGAGACTCGTCGGGCGTCGTGCCGACCGAGACGTTGTTTCTATCACTGCAGCACGCAGATGAGCAAGTGCGTCTGCTCGCGATTCAGCAGCTCGAGAACAACATGAGCCAGGACGCAGACAACGCCGAGTTGCGCGAGTTCTACGGCGACTCGCTGCTTGCGCGCCTCCGCGAGGACGACTCGCCCGCCGTACTCGCAGCAGCGCTCAAGGCCGAGTTCCTGCACGAGGCCGTACGACCCAAGATCCTGTTCGGCACCCTCGAGACACTCTTTGCTCGCCAAGCCGTGAGCGATCGACTGCGAGCATCGATCTTGCGCCTGCTGTTCTCAAAGGTGCTGCCGGCCGACGAGACCTTGCGCGATTCGTTGTTCAGCTTCCTCTTCCCGTACCTGTTCATCGCACACCAAGGCCGTCGTTTGGGAAGCGCCGCCTTGTCGAGTGCCGAGTCGCTTCAGCATCCGCTCTTGCAAGGTATCGAGCAGTTTGCCGAGCAAGCTCGAGATAAGGAGACCAACGTTGATCAGGTATGTGCTCTGTGCGCACCTGCATCATCGTTTGATTACTTACTCACTCATTGTGAACGAATAGCTCAATATCGAGATCATCTCGCACATGGCCAAGAATATGGCAGCCGATTCAAGTCATCAAGTCTTTGAGTGCACTTTGGTGCTTGCAGACGATCAGCCGATCGCTCGACCTTTGGTGTATGCCATTGTTTCGCGCTACATCCTGTTGCTCAAAGACAGTACGTGTGCCTCTCTCTCTCTCTCCTCATCGCTCGTATTTCGAGGCTCACACAAGCTGGTCCTTGCACAGAGAGCCAACGGTACAAGGCCACTGCCCAATTCCTCCCTCGTTTGGCACCGATCGTTGCCAACTTGGCGGCACAGAAGCAGTTGCTTCTGCCCAAGAAGCGTAGCGGAGAGCACGATGCCGACATCGACATCCGACAGCAGCTGGCTCTTCCGCCCTTGATCCATGTGGCCATTACATCGATCGTAACATCGCTGCAGGTGCCGAACCGCAAGGCAAGTGCCTCGCGAGTCATCACGATTAGGCCGTTTGTCTCCGATACTCCGGCAGACTCGTGGACTGACGAAGAGCGTTACGATGGCATTCTCGTTTCTTGTACGTGATACCTTCAACTCGCTCTCATCAGAACTCATTGAGTAGTGAGAGCTCGTTGCTAATCTCTCTCTCTCTCACATTGTCTGTCTCAGTGTTGAGCTTGTTCTTGGGCTTGCCATCAATGGCATCGTTTGCGACAGCCATGAAGCATCTGATGCAGCAACACTTGAACTCGGAACTCATCGTGGCAGCGGTCGCCAGTCGCCTCTGGATCGAGGAGGGTCGGCATTCGGCATTGGTTTGTGTTCGCTCGCTCGAACTCGTGAGCGTCTGCCTTGCACAGGGTCTGCGCCACCATGGCGACTCGTTCGCACAGGTGCTGTTGCCATCGCTGTTGGTGGCGCTCGACTCGCCTACGCGAGCCGTGCGCCTCCAGGCGATCCGCTGCTTGTCGATCCTGAACGATGAGCTTGCTGCGATACTGCCAAAGCACAAGGGCTCTCTCGTGTCGGCCACGCGCTTTTACGGCTACCAGGATAGCAACGACTCTCCTCCGATCTCGCTCTTGGTGCAACACCAGACTCTCTCGTCGCGCCTCTTTGCTGCCGTGCTCAAGAACGTTACCGAGCACGTTCATGATATTGCTCTCGCAGCACCCCAACTCCGTCGTGTGGTGGCCGATACAGCTGTCTCGGGTCTGAGCACCGAGGAAGCTCAATCGTTCCACCTCTACTTGGTCGATCATGCATGTACGTAACTATGCTTCAGAACAACGTGTTGCCGAATGAGCTCTCCCTTACTGGTATCTCTCTCTCTCTCTCGCTCTCTCGCGTATGACAGTGACTATTCAACAAGATCGCGCCAAGGTGATCTTGTTCGCTGCACTGCAAGACGTTACCCTTCCGGCCAAGTTGGCACAAACGCACGGTATCCTCACGGCATTGCTCGATGAGCTCCGACAGTTTGTGGCTCAGAATGGTGTTGCTGCGTCGGTCGTTCCGGAGCGCTCGTTGACGATGAAGCTCGACCTGGTGCATCTGCTACTCGGCCAGTACTCTCCATCGTTGGCGAGCGTACTGAACGCTGGCGAGTCGTCAGTGTACATGACAACCCTGCTCGACTTTTTGCAGTTCTCGTTCCCTACCGTACTCTCGAGCGCCACCCAACAAGGTATGCTAATCGTACGGACATTGCGATCGGATGGCTCGACTCACACAGGGTCGGTCATGTCGTGTGGCAGACTCGTTGCGCTATTCACTGGTGCCGCCTTCGTTGCTGCCCCAACTGAGCGCCCTCTCCCGCATCACGGCACCGCTGTACGAAGTCCTCTCGGAGAACAACCAACGCAGTCTCTTCCGAACACTTTGCCGAGTGCTCCAGAGCACGCGCGATGCTGCCCAGCCCGGCACGGCCGATCTCGTTGGCCCGGTGGTTCTCGATACGCTCAGTCGCCTGCCCATCTCGGTGCAGTTGGTGCAAGAGCTCGTTGTGCTGCCGGACAGCGGCGATGCCAAGTCACGCAAGCGCTCGCGCAAGGACTCGCAGTCGGCTGACTCGCTACCGGAGCAGCTACAGCTCGTGAATGTGGCGCTCGACATCTTGCAACTCAAGCACTCGATCGCTGACATCTACAAGCTCGTTGGCAGCTTGTTCTTGCTGCTGAACCAGCTGCTCGATACCAACCATCCTGCGAGCCACCAGCCAACGACAGCCTACACGATTCAGGTGGTCCTAGCGGCCCTTTGTGCCATCACCGACTCGTTCGTGGTGGTCGAGGAGCCGGCAGCTGCTGACGAACAGCGATCCAACAAGCGCCGCAAGGTCACCGTCTCGCCTGCACCACATGTCGCTTCGCTCTTGAACAAGATCAAGGCCGAGTACGATGTCAAGTCGATCGTGCGTTGTATTGATGGTACGTCACACCCGCTCTCTGCTCGTTCGCCATCCAAGCACTCGTTCGATGACCGTCGCTTGAATCGATGTGCAGTATGCCGCAACCCGCAAACCAGCAACCGAGCGCTGCTGCTGCTGGCAAGCATCACCAACCTGTTCCCCCAAATGGTGGTCGACAACATTATGCCGATCTTTACGTTTATGGGCGCAGCCACGTTGCGACAAGACGACAACTCGAGCTTCCACGTCATCCAAAAGGTTCGAGCTCAGTCGCATCATCGCCGCGAATATCTCGTCTAATCGGTCTCTTTGTTGTTCAATAGATGGTATCGACCATCGTTCCCCGCATTGCCGAAGGTGGCCCGTCCAAGGTCGTGCCGCTGGCACAAATCTTCATCAATGCCATCCATCACATTCCATCGTACCGCCGCCTATTGCTGTTCGCCATGTTCGTGCATTCGTTGTCGTTCCACTACTTGCACACGGTGCTACTCTTGCTGCTTCGCAAGTCGATACTCGATTCGACCTCGATGGACGCGACAATGGCAGCCGAGCAAAAGGAGGACATTCCGGCCTTTTGCGAGCTCCTGTGTGCCGGCTTCTCTCCGTTGGTGGTTCTTCACTCGTTCACTCAGATCCTTGGTACGGCACATCCCGTGTGACGAAGCAACCACGGCACATTCGTTGCAGTGAGCTTACTGTGACTTGAGCAGATTCCCTCTCGCTCCTGTCGACCAATCCGCAAAATCCTCGCCTGATTGGAGTGCACGATTCCAAGTACGACGGCGATCTCGTCTCCGCACGACTGCTTGCGAGCAATATCGATTGACCGACACCATGGCACTACAGGGATAGCCGCCAGCATGGTTTGCAGCTCAAGAACCTTTCGTTGCGATTGATTTGCAACTTCCTGACGTCCGAGTCGTTCATTCAACGCGTACGAGCAAGCAGCTTGATATTCACATATGGTGGGTTCTGAGGTGTTTGAACCGCTCACTGAATGATGTACACTTGTAGATTGTGGCATTCGATCGCAAGGACGAGACTCGTTCGCAAATGTTGCTGATGAACATCTTCAATGGAGTGTTGCTCCATTTGCGCCACACGACCTTGCGAGAGTCGGGCCAAAGCAGCACAGCCTCGCTGGTCAAGAGTATCGGTACGATAAGGTTTCGTGCGCTGCTGTTTGCCGAGTGCCTCGTGACTTACCATTCGATCTCGTCAATGTTTGATAGCCGACACGACTTACTCGTGTGTCGAGAAACTGAGCGACTTGCTCTCGGTCTCATCGTTTGTCAAGTCGTTGCATCACTTGATCGAGTATCCCGACCCGCAGATTCGTCGTCGAGCACTGCTCCTGTTGAACGAGAAGGTCGAGCAGGTGTCAGAGTCGCAAGTGTCAGCTACCGACTTGGCGTCGTTCATGCAGTTGGTCGATAAGCTGGCGCTCATGATCACCGGTACGCCGGTGCCAGTGGCAGGCGAGAAGAAGACGCCCGATACGTTGCCCGAGTCGTCGGTCAACAAGCAGACGGCCCTCTTGTCGCTCGAGATCCTCGTGCGCTCGTTCGCGAGCCGTGCCAACGAGACGCAGAGCCGCCAGTTCCTCGATGCTCTCAAGGCCGTCTTGCAGTGCCTGCAAACGACCGACGAGCAACAAGTCGTGTCGAGCTCGCTCGTGTGCTGCGCCACCTTCTGCGCGCAGATGGGCGTCCATGTGCTCGAGAGCCTACCGACGCTCATGCCGATCGTGCTGCGTCTCTTGGAGCAATCGTGCGAGGCCCGAGCGCAGCAACCGGCTGACTCGATGGAGATTGACGACAATGACGAGAACTCCACCGGCGACCTCGAGTTGCTCGTGCAAGTGAGCGCCTTGAGCTCGCTCGAGATCCTGGTGCTGACGCTCAGCAAGTTCATGTCGCCGTATATGCCCAAGCTGCTTCTCCGTGTGCTGCATCCGACGTTGCTCACCAGCGGCAAGCGCCAGATCGTCAGCAAGGCCACCAACATCTTGCATTTGGTCGCCACCAACATTGAGATCCGCGTCATCTTGCCTGCCAGTACGTGGGAACGAGCGCTCGGCGTGTGTTATTACAACGAGATTGACGTGGAGCTTGTGGTGCAGTCTGCGACGTGTACAAGCAGATGGTCGAGTATGGAGCGGCTTCACTGCGCGGCTTGGTGCGACTCCTCGGCCAGGCGTGTAAGCAGATGAAGCGCTCGCACACCACCGAGCAATGCTCCAAGCTCTTCCGCTTCTTCTTGGTGTTGTTCGATTACCGCCTCTCGCGTAAGGAGCACCATCCTTCGGCCGATGAGATCGAAGGTATGCGTGGGTCGAGCGAGTGACACACACAAGCGGTAGTAAGTAACCCTGGTGCTGGATGAGTAGATGACGTTGCCGAGTCGTTCATGCAATTCGTACTCAAGCTCGACGAGTTGGTGTTCAAGCCGCTCTTTGCCAAGGCGCTCGAGTGGGCCACGCTGGCGAGCGTCGATACGCGCACCAAGCTGTCGCGCGGCCTCGTGTTCTTCCGCCTGGTCGACAAGATGACGGCACAGCTGCAGAACATCTTTGTGCCTTACTTTGAGCACCTGGTCGACAGCATCATCCATGTGCTCTCGAAGCTTGACGAGTTCGTACCTTCGACCAAGGACAAGGCCTTGCGCAAGGCCTATCACCATGAATCCGAGCAGATGCTCCTCTACACAATCTCGGCGTTGCACAAGGTACGAGCGGCGCCTTTCTTGATCCTATAATGCCAATGGTGCCACGAAGAGCTTACGCCGTGTGTGGCGTTACACGCACCCTGCTTGGTACAGTGCTTCATGTATGACAAGGGCGGAGATAAGTTCCTCTCGCGAGACCGATACAATGCCTTGTTGCAGCCGCTTGTCGACGTGCTCGATACCTACTCGACCGCCAAGCTCTACTCCGAGATCGCCGATGCGCTGGTGCCGTGCCTCGGCGCAATGGCCGTCGACATTGCCAACAACGTACGTCTCGGACGAATGAGCTCATCGGCTGTGTGTGTGAGTACCACAGTCTACTCACTCGGTCGACGGTGCTTGGTGTGTTGGTTCATCTCTGCAGCAACTCTGGAAGCCGCTCAACTATCAGGTGCTGCTCAAGAGCCGCCACGAGAACTACCGGGTTCGTGTCTCGGCCATCCGCACGATCCACGAGTTCTACGACCACATTGGCGAAGACTTCCTGCCGCTGCTGCCCGAGAGTGTGCCGTTCATCTCGGAGCTCATGGAGGACAGCCATCCGGAGGTCGAGCAGGCGTGCCAGCAGCTGTGCAAGACGATCGACGACTTCCTCAAGCAGGGCGGTGAGTCGCTCAAGGAGTTTTTGTCGTAAGGCGCCAGTCGCCGCCAACGACAACGACAAGCGCCCGCGACACTACTGCTCTTGTTTCAACCAACCAACGCCCACACTGATACCGCGACATTTTTCCCCTGATCGAACCTGCTGGCTATCGGTGTGCAATTTTGCAAGCCCAACGAGACTATCTACCCACAACAATGAAGAGTTTACGCAATACACCCACACCAGAGAAGCTGGCGCGAGCCCCTTATTGTTAGAGAATACAATTCTCCTCATTGCGTTTGTAGCGGCGGTCGAAAAATCACGAACAATATTCGAGGCACTCCGAGCCACCGTGGTGGAAGGAGGCAGGAGCAGCAGCTGGTGCGGCTTCCAACACGCGAGAAGTCAGCCGGGTTCCATGCCCCCATTCATTCCTTCGCTCTCTCGCCCGCTCGCGCACGCACCTCCGCCTCTATTCTCTCGCCTATCCCCCTCCGCAAAAGGCCTCTTGCTACATTCCTTGGGTCGGCTTTAATTAACCGCTCGTTCCTCGATGCCTATCGTGATCTTCAATGGGCCACTTGGAGTTGGTACGACGAGAGACCGCATTGAAAGAACAGTAGATGCATACGGTTGGCCACTGGTATTTACCGTTGGCTGGGCGTGTGCGGGGTTGCAGGCAAGTCGACGTTGACCGCGGTCGTGGCAGCAGAGATACCGCAATGCGCTGAGGTCGATGTCGACTACCTCGTGAGCGTCAATCCGCCGCGCGATTGTGAGTTCGGAGAGCCTCACTACGAGTTGGTGGCCAGTGCGACGGCGTGCATGCTGCAGCACCACCGACACTATGGCTACACCAACGCCGTGGTGGCATACGTGTTTGCTGACCGCGAGCAGCTGACACGCTTGATTCGCTCGATCGCATCGTTGAATGAACCCGTACGCAGTACGCTCGCGAGACCGTGGTTCTTGGACGTGAGCCAACTCCTTCCCATCGACGCATGCAGATCTACGTGTTCTGTCTCAAGGCAGAAACGCAGCAGCTGGTGCTGCGAGTCGAGCATCGAGCAGCGGGCTTCAGCGAGCACGAGCATCTATTCCGACTCGAGCAAGAACTCGAGCGCTGCGTGGTCCTCTCGCAACAACTCGACCAACAACACGAAGCCATGTTCGTTGGTGAGGTGATCCATACCGATGGCCAACGCGTGCAAGCGATTGCGAATGGCGTGCTGGAACGCCTGCGGCATCTGGCGCAGCTCTCGCGCACGAGCCTCGACGACTGCCCCGAGCGAGTACAACGATTGACCTTTGCCTCCAAGTACGTCAGTTGGATCGTATCGGATCTCAAGACTGCCACGACCAGACGAGTGCCACGAGAGCAACCGACAGCCAACAAGACCTCCAAGACCACCAAGGAACTGCGACCAAGTACGCAGCCACTGTTCTTATATCCTTCAATCGATCAATCTCGATCAATCACATTGTTGCGCGAGTTGCTCACGCAACTGTGTGTGTGTCGTGCAGAGAGCTTCGTGTTGGCATACGACAGCAACGATACTCGAGCACCATTCGCAATGCTGTGGGTCCGATCGGTCGTCACACTGCGTCTCACCGTCGCGCTCACCGACGAGCTGGCTCGTGCCGAGAACCTCGCCGATGCAGCGGCACTTCGTGCCGAGCTGCTGGACTACTATCCCGACCTCTCGGACGACGATCAAGTGATCGTCATTCGCTTCACGGTCGTGCACTGGTTCCGCAGCGGCACGAGTCGAATCTGCGAGCAGCACTCTCCCATCGTCACAATCCAATCGTACAACGATTCGCCGCCACGAAGCGCAACCGATCAGGAGGATTCTACCGAGCCCACGACGACCACCGAGCCCGAGCCAACGACAACCATCGAGCCACCACCGATGAGCGATCACTCGTGATCGGGTCGTCGTTCGACCAGCATTACATTATCAGCGTTCAACACCGAACGTGTATAGTGTATATAAATCATCAAGATCCGCGTCGGCTGCTCGATTCATTAGTGTACGGCGTTGTGGGCGTAGAGATTCCAGAGCTTGAGGAACTCTCCCGACAAGGCGGTCACCAGCACCGGGTCGTTCGAGATCACAATGTTCTCGCGGTTGTTGAGAACCGCCTGGCGCGTCCAGTTGAACGAGCCGTTGATGATGATCGCGTTGTCAATGATACAAAACTTGTTGTGCTGTACGATCGAGAGAGTGAGTGAGTGAGTGCGTGAGAGCGATAGCGGGACAGTCTATATGGTGGTACCATGTGGAAGGGCGAGTTGTCCGTTCGAGATGCAATGCCTGTCCGAATGGATGAATGAATCATTGATGAGCGAACGATGTCGATATCACGGTCAAGATGGCTGGCTGGATGGATGGATGGATGGATGGGTGGATGGCACGGTACCGGCTTGGGCCAAGCGAACGACGTCGCTGCCTTGGGTCTTGCATTGGTCGTCATCGGCGATGATGCGCACTACGACGCCACGCTGATGCGCAGCCAACAGCTCGTTGGCGATCTCGTCGCACGTACTGCATTGTGGTGTGTGGTGTTGGGAGTAGAGTAAGCGACGCGATCAAGTGCTCGATGAGTCGGAGTGGCACGTACATGCTGAAGACGCACACGTCGATCGAGTGCTTGGCGTTGCGCAGGTAGGTCTGCAGCTGGAAGAGCGAGGTCGGCGTGTGCGAGTAGTCGCACTTGGCGCGGGTGCACGGCTTGCCAGTCTCCAACGAACGACACGGCAGCTTCTCGTCCGGGAAGAAGAGAGCCGTGGCGAATACACCGCCCGAAGGAGCGTGCACTGGCGCAGCGGTGGTCGTCGGGACCGTGGCTGCGCCGTGCGACGAGGAGGACGACGACGAGGCGGGCGGTGCAGCTTGGGCGTGCTGTTGTTGCTCCTGGTGGGGATGGAGCACCTCCTTGATTGCGTCTTGGACGCCGTGGATGAGGGAAGAGAACATGTTGGAAGGGGGGAGCGAGAGTGAGAGTGAGACGCAGCGTGCCACACGAACGAGAGAGAGAGAGAGAGAGAGAGAGAGAGAGACGCGAGCGAGAGGAGGCAGCCAAGCGATTGGCGCTGTCGCTCGGACGACGAGACGTTGTCAAGGGCTGGGTACGATGCAAACCCCCTCGGAGTACTGGTGCTACATCGAAACGTGTATTAGAACAACAACAACAACCACACAAACAAAAAAAAGAGAGATAGAGAGATTTCAAGTGCAAGGTGGATAGATGTGAGAGCTGTAGCTAACGAACAGATATGGATAGAGAGATAGAGAGGTGGATGCAATCATGCGTTGATAGACAACGGGCCAGCTTGCAAGCGAGTTGCATATGGGCGCCTATCTTGCGATAGGCGCCTTACTTTGGTGAATCGCTTGGAGGAGGAGAGGCTGAGACCGACGACGTTGAGGGAACCGCAGCGTCGAGCAGGCGCCTGGCAACCTTGGCGTTCTCTTCTTGCTTGGCTCGTTGAATGATATCCACGCTGGCAACATCGGCCGAACTGTGGGAGTTGTCGATCGAATGCTCAGTAGTGAGTCGCTTGCATGAATACGACGAGGCTTGCGAGAAATCGTGCGTACCCTTTCGTCAGCTGCAGCATCGAGCGCCTGCGATGGAAGCTGATGGCTTTGGCGGCATGGGTCTTTCGCGTCGCTTCAAGATAATCGCAGCATGACTTGTGGATCTCTCGACGTTGTGCCACGAGTAGCTGTACGATTGGAGTGTGTCAGTAGCAGCTATGATGGCGACAATGACGAGCATGAACAGTGCTCGGCACATACCAGATTGTAGGTAGCTTGCTGGATCAACGAGCTGGCAAGCTTCCAGGACTTCTTGTCCTCTCGCAAGTACACGATCAACTCGGCCTCTCGCAAGCGATCGAGATAGAACGGCACACGGTCCTTCTCCTCGGCGATCGGAAAGACGCCCAGCATAAAGTCGAGTGTCGCGACGTCGTCTCCTTCCTCCATGACACTGGTGATCTTGACCAGCAGCTGTGCCGTCGGATGCATAATGTCGAGTTGGCTCTGAATCACGGCCACCAGGTCGGTCGGTACACACAACGCCGCTCTTCATCACGACGACGACGGTGCCTCTCGCAAGTTAGTTTGGATCACCACGTCTAACCATCAGCAATGACGCCACACAAACGTACTCCTCCTGGCTCCGAAGTGTGAGCGTCGCAGCCTCGATGACGCACGAGTTGGACTCGACCATGGCTCGTGCGAGCTTCACGGCAAACATAGGGTTGCCAAGCGACTTCTCGATGATGATGTCGAGAACGGCCGATTCAATCGCGAGAACCTTGAGGGCCGAGCACAAACACTGCTCGATCACCGGGCGGTCCAAGGGACCGAGCACCATGCGACCCGACACGGTGGTCGGCGTGACGTGCGGCAGGTGGTCGAACGCATGGCCGAACAGGATCGGGTTCGACGTGATGACGATCGGAATGGTGAGTAGCTGGCACACGTAGCGCAACAGCAGCCACGAATCCTTGTCAAAGTTCTCCGAGTTCTCGAAGCACAGAATCACGGGCATCAGCTTGGAGCTCGAACGCAGCAGCTCGACCTATCATCACGATGAACGATTGGTGAATAACCCCCAGCTACTCAGTACTCCGTGAGAGTGAGAGAGAGAGAGAGAGAGAGAGAGAGAGAGAGAGAGCGATTGTGTGACTTCGTACGATCAATTGCTTGAACTCGGTCTCGGCCTGAGAGGCATCGAGCTTCTTGAAGGTTCGCGACTCGGCGAAGCCAAGCGTCGGAAACATTGGATTCAGCAGCGCGACGAGCTTCGACCACTTTGGATCGGACAGCGCTCCGACGGCCGAGAGGATCTGTTGCTTCTGGGTCGATCGGTCGGAATCCTCGCATTGCAGCAGCTTGAGGATCATCATTCGCCACGGAACACACTTGACACACCGACGCCTCGTTAGAACACGAGCTTGCATGAAATGAGACACTATCAATGCGTACAAACTCTTCCTTGTGGTCGGGCATCGAGATAACAGTGTACAACGTCACGTCGGCGTCTTCCTCACAGAGCGCCTCGAGGTAGTCGATCAACAAACTCTGCATAGTCCCCCCAATGCATCAGTGACGCGCGCACAAGCGGCCTGATCAAGTGCCTCTCGTACCTTGCCACTACCGCGCTTTCCCTCGACAATCAACAAGCCTTCAGCCGTGATGGTGTCACTGCCGTGTGATGCTGATAGAGGAGGAGGCTGTGCGCGACTTCGCAGCAGCGCTGGGGACGATGCAGCAACGCTGCTGAGCGAAGGGCTTACGCTCGCCGTCGGTACTGCGCTACCACTGCTCGAGGAAGGAGAGGCTGACGGTGACAGTGATGGCGACGAGCTCGACGATAGCGACGAGGTCGAGGAGGAAGATGAGAGCGTCGACGTGCTGCTCGGCACTAGGTCGGTGGTCGTCGACGGCTGAGCAACGCGCATTCGCCACTTGCGAGTAGCGACCGCGGTGTCGGTGGTGGTCGCGGCTGTGTTCACGACGACCGGAGAGCTGCTGGCCGAGCGCACCTTGGCCTCGAGAATCGCCTGCTCGGCTTCGCGTCCTAGAATGGCGCCCGAGTTACCGACGCGCTTCTTGAGGTGCGGATGAGGGCGGTAGATGTTGACTGGTTGCGACTTGCCCTTGACCATGATGGCCGGCAGCTCTTGAAAGATGAGCGTGTCGCCCACGAGGTCGTAAGTATTCTTGCAGCACAGAACTCCGCTCGATCCAGCGGCCTTCATCAAGCGGGCGCTGAGATTCACAATGTCGCCCACGACGGCGTACTCCTTGCGGTACTCGCTTCCGACCGTGCCGCAATACACGTTGCCCGTGCTGTCATTCGCCACACATTCCGAACGGCGTTATTAGGGCGCTGATTGGTTGTCTTGGCGAGCAGCATCGTACGTTACACCGATGGCACTCAGGAATCCAAGCTTGTACAGCTCCGTTTGCATGGCCATCGCAGCACGCGTTCCGCGCAACGCATCGTCCTCGTGAGAGAATGGTGGAACTCCGAACACAGCAATCAACACCGTGCCCTTATCGTCGACCAGAAGCTGTCGAATGATGCCTGGTTCGATGGGTTGAACGTCGTTACAGATGGGACGAACGAAGCAGCGAGTGCGAGAACGACCGATAGTGTACCTTGCTGGCGAAAGATGACCTTCTGCATGGTGCAGAGTGCGTTGTGCAGCTGTACATGGTCTCCACTTTTGCCGAAGCTCAGGTTCTTGAGGTTGACAAAGATCACCGTGACTCGGCGCAGCTCGCTGTGAATCCGTGCGAATCAGACATTGGTCAGATGAAGAAGTGCGTACGGTTGCTGTCTCGCTCTCTACGTACCCAAGCCAATCGGTTTGGCCAGCATCCAATCGAGCCAGCACTCCGCGGTTCAGGTAGCCTCGCTATCACCAGGCGCATTAGCCAGGGAGAGCATTCAAGGGACAAGAACCGGCAAATAGATCGATAGCGCGAGCGAGAGTGAGTGGAGAGAGCGAGCCGTACCAATGCAGGCTCGACAATCGGGTCCAACGGCAATGGTGGCGCCTCTCGCGCTTCCAGCGCAGGACCGTTAGTTCTAGGCACCAGAATGGAACAATCGCACTCGATTGTCAGAGTCGCTCTGATTCGTGAGGCTCTCCGTCATGCACGTACGCAGTGGCGAGATAGTCTCCACTGTCGAGCTTGGTGCACAGAAACGAGGCCTTGACGAGCGCCCACGCTTGAGGCGACAGAACGACATCTCCGGACTTGCCAGCGTCGACCGCACTCTCGAGCTGCTTGAGCGGCTCGCCGGCGACCAGGAACTCCCATCGACCATCGACGCCACCGACGTGAATGCACGACAGTTGACCGGCGCTGATGCCAATATGGCACGACAGCGTCAAGTCCTCCTTCTGATAGATACCATTCCACTTTTGCAGATCGAGCGCACATTGAACCGATCTACCGATGCGCTTAGGAGTTAGACGGCTGCCTCGTCGCTGCAGAGATCCATCGATCTGCGTGCGCACCTTCGAGTGGCCTTGCTCAGGGTGTCGTTCTCGGTGCTGAACATGACGATCACGGCGTCGCCTGCGAACTTGAGCACGTCTCCTCCCTGCGAACACAAAGGGCCCGTTCCAATCAATCGACCATGCACCGATGAAACGGAAGGCGTATCGGGTGCTCGGTAGCCTCGGTCGATCACCACACGTACGTGGCGAGTACATGTATCGAGCAGCTGAGAGAAGTAGGCGTTCAGGTGCCGCGACACGTCCTCGAATCCGCTGGCGCCTCGTAGTGCGAGCTTCTCGTTCAACGCCGTGAATCCTAAATCAATCAATGGATCATTCGATCGACCGAGCGATTGATCAATCAATCAAGCAATCAATCAATCAATCAATCAGTTGCATTGATGGTCGAGAGCGAGAGCGAGAGGTGGCTGTTGATACCTGACACATCAGCGAACAACAACGATGCCTCGGTCTGCTTACATGATGGCTTCATCTGAATCTGTGCGTGGGTGTATATTGGACGGTAAGAGAGAGGTCGTAGAGATCGATAGATCTCTCTCGTGGCCATTGAGTTGCGCGCACCTTCTTCTTCTTGAGGTAGTACTGCAGCACGCAGCGAGGAACGTAGCACAGGATTCGAGCGAGCGACGCCGTGGCTGCATCGTCCTCGGTCGGCGTAGGAGGTACCGAACCCTTGCGTGCGACGCTGGTGCTCTTCTTACGAAAGGCGTCCATGGTTCGGTACGGGTGGTGGTACTAGACTCAACGAACAAGCCAGCCAATGGTTTGGAGTGTGCGTGATGAGATGCGATGCAGCAGGAGCGAGGCAACGAGACGAATGAACGGATTCCGCTGAGCACTTGGCCTATGTCGATGTGGTTTTGGTTTCATACTGTAGTAGGGAATTTCCCTCAGGCGCACTGTCTACCACCACGCCACGTAACATTGATCGATCATTGTGTTGTTGCCGCTCTATCGCTCGCATCTCTCGTGGTCGATCTCGTTCTATCATACGCGAGAGTGCGTGAGTGGTGGACGTTACTTATCCGTGGTAGAGTATCTATCTATCTATCTATCCATTCAATCAAGATATCCATCTATGAGTGAGTGCCATTGATCCAGGCGCCGTGGCCTCTCTCTCCAACAGACACATCAAACATCATCAACATCAACAACCGATATCGAAGGCTCATTGGCATCTGTGTATGAGTCTGTGACTTAGTATCCCACACGCTAGATATCGAGATATCGAACGATCTCGACATCGAGCGCCACCATGCTCCAAGTGATACTGATCCTCTTCGTGGCGTCGAGCCTGTTGCTGCTCGTTCCGAACCCACTCATCGGGCTCTTGCTCACACGGCTTATCAATCGATCCCTGCCCCCCGATGAGTTCATTACAATCCGTACATCTTTCAACCACTATCTATCTATCGTGATCTATCTATCGTAATCTATCGTAATCTATCGTAATCTGTCGTGATCTATCTATCTATCGTGATCTATCTATCTATCGTGATCTATCTATCTATCGTGATCTTTCTATCCAATGATTGATCGATGTTTGATGATGCAGGTTCTGCGAGCATCTCGTTCTTGAGAGGACGTATCTACTTTCGACGAGTGCGATGGGCCACCGAGAATACCGTGCTTCAGTTCCATCATGGCCATTTGATCATTCGATGGTGGCGTCGCACTGTGCGCGAAGGCATCGATGTTCATCGTACGATCCGAAACGATCCGATCCGATACGATAGAGGCTCCTGCAAGCAATGCTGATGGCGCGTATGTGCGCGTATGTGTAGCGAATGCGCCTTGTCGGCTGGAGATGTACTGTCGACATGCCGAGTATCTCGTGATGAACAATGGATTCCGATATCAACAAGCGGTTCAGGACCTGCGACGTCGTGGAATCCATGTTCCTGATGCCGTGGCGAACT
>Ga0209935_1002649_pt1 | contig 20977 bp, 25 predicted proteins | sample ThiBio_1000_plan_2_FD_183958 | JGI IMG/M metagenome (GOLD analysis project Ga0209935, IMG submission 183958) | Wastewater bioreactor microbial communities from Cape Town, South Africa - Thiocy_cont_1000_plan (SPAdes) | ecosystem: Engineered > Bioreactor > Thiocyanate-remediating >...
AAAAAAAAGGAGAGAGAGAGAGAGAGAGAGAGAGAGAGAGAGAGAGAGAGAGAGAGAGAGGAGAGAGAGAGAGAGAGAGGTGAGTATAGGCAGTATTCACGTCAAGAGGGAAGCAATTACATCATGAGCAAGAGTGGAGAGTGCAAGATATTTCAAAGGAGAAGGCTCCTGGTCCATGATATCCTGGAATTCTGTGTTCCATTCTCTTCCGAGAGACTGAGTGTTCCCTGCAACAGAAGCGCTTCCACGCATAGTTGACTGTTGCTGGACTCGTATCCTCTTCTTCATCGGTATCACTGAAGTCGTCACCCGAGGAACTGCCGAAGGAATCTGCATCGTCTTCACTTGAACCGCCTCTGATCGGTGGTATCTCATACACCGTGGGTTCATCAATAGGGGTCTCCATCTAGGTGTGTGTTGTGTGAGAGAGACAGAAGAGCGCGCTGGAGAGGGACAATACATAATCGGAGACGCCATATGTTGAGCGCGGGAGGTCCTTTCGCAGGTCCAACTCTAACATCAATATTACAACATGAGTTGAACTCTTATCGGTTTTGGAGATGATCACATACCAGCATAAAAGCGAATCTTGTTAATGGCTTCCTCCGCAGATTTATCGTCTGCCCCATAATAAGGGAGGGAAACGCTCTCCGGATATTTCTTGTTCTTCTCTTTGCCCTTCTGCTTATTCTTATTCTTCGAAGAAGCGCTTCTTGGCGTGGGCGTTGTCACGTAAATTCCAAGCGCGGGTGGGGTTGTTGTCGCAAGCGGGGATGAGGTAGTGGTGGAATTGGGGTTAGTAGGCGGGTTGAGGGTTGTGGTGGTGGGTGTCGTCTCATTGCTTCCAAGAGGGGCTGAGGGAGTAGTTGCGATCTGAGGGGCGCTGAGATTTGCGGCTGGGTGTGTAGCGGTGGCTGTGGTTGTTGCATCAACTCCTGGGGGAGGGGGTGTGGACATCGTGGGTGGGGGTGTTGTGTTGGTTGGAACGGGTGTGGTTGGGATCTGTCGTGGTTGTTGAACAACAGGTTGAGGAGTAGGCTCTGTCGTCGATACTTTCTTGTTGTCGTTGATGATGGGCGCTGATTTGACGGGGGTGGGCTTGACCCCTCCTGATGGATTATTATTTGGATTATTGTCCGGCGTACCGCCAGTGGTCTGCCAAAATGATCGCAGCTGTGCGAACTTGCCACTGTTAATCTCCCTTCCTTCTTTGTCGACAATATTTTTTAATAGGGCTACCACCTTCCACATTTGTACACGCAGGACAAGTAAATGAATTGTTAGCGCCTAGTGGACTTAGATTTTTGGGCCAGCTTGGTAGCTGTCGCGACTTAGAATTTTTGCGAGTTGCGCCATACTAGCCACGTACCTCATAAAATTAAAGCCAAACCAAAAAAGAACAATTTTAAATTGCTACTCTCGACGCACAACAACTGGTTTGTAATAAATACAATTTCAAATACAAGTAAATATAAACCTTGATGGAGGAGGAACATAGATTTGTCTGTCTATTCTGTCCTGTTCTTGCCGCTTTGGCTTCTTTACCACTGTGCGCGGCATTCTCTTCCCATAATAGCGGAGGGTTTATTTCCCGTAAAATTTTACAATGTTTATTGCTAATTACATGCATCTAGGTAAAATCCGGGTACCCATCCTCACAACCAGCTACCTTAAGGTTAACCTCTAGGTACCTGCGCACATTGGATTTATGAGTAAGACTGCTTGGAAAAAGGGAGAAGAAGAACAAGAAAGGATAATTCACCACCACACCACACACCACTAACACAAACCCAAACGCATACAATCCAGATCGTGTCGGCCAAACAAATCCCGGAGCAACTCAACTACTGATACAACCAGCGTTCCTTGAAGAGACCGCAATCAATGGTCAGGTCGTTGCAAATGCTACTTTCACAGCATCAAATTACTCCATCAGTACCAGCATTGATGCAAACAACAACCAAAGATTCGTGTTCAGTGCAACCCTCCCAATACCTGTAGGTCTACTCACATTCTTTTAGAAAGAAGATAAGATTGACCTAACTAACACCTCTTTGCTACCTCAGCTTACTCTGACTTACACCTGGTTTGCTGTGGGACAGTCCTTATCAAGTGCGGGAACGACTTTTACACCAACAGCAGGGACACTCAAATTTGAGGTGATGCTTGGCAACTGGAGTTTTACCAATCTGGCCAACACTCTCGATCTCCATTTGCACCGCTCAGTGCTGCCAATTTTTACTTCCATCGTTGAAAGCCGCTACGCACAGAATATCACTACTTTCATCCTTGCTTCGGGTGCTACCATTACATCAACCATCAATCTAATTGGGAGTTGCATGGTTGACAGCAGCACAGTCGCTGCCATGAGCTTTGGACTCACCGAGCTTGCGAATGTATCAGGCGGTCTGGATCTGGTCCTTGAGTTCCCTCACTTCTACAAAACGGTAAGCTATGATCCCGACTTCTCAGTGACCCTCGGGCAGAGTTCATCAAGGGGCGGCGATGGAGGACCTGGGGACTTGCCCTGTTATCACACCTTGTGCTCATCATCCCTATTGGAGTCCTTCTGATTGCCGGTATCGTGGTTAGTGCCTTCTTGATCCATAATTACAACGACCAAGGGCAACCATGCCAATGGTTAATTACTGAACTTTATTTATTTCTTATTTGGTCGGTAAATAATAAAAGTACTAGTGATTTGATTTGGTTGTCACTCAGTTTGTGAGCTAAAGAGAGGGAGCCGAGGAGGCGCCCACCCTTTGCAGGAATAGAGAATGTTGCAAATGGATCGTAGTGTTTAGGTGCTCACTTGCCAGAAGATCACTCGCTGGGAAGGGAATATCTTGCACTGTGGTTTGCACATCTGACGATTTCCTATGCCTTGATTGTGCTGCCGTTGGCAGGACGAGGTTCTGCAGATAGGGAGGAGGGAATAAGTGTGGGGGAGGTAAGGCGAGGTCGTGTGGTCGCTGGGCAACAACTTCTTGGGATTGGTTCTTTCGACCGTCCTAGCGCGGACAAAAATTTTGGCACAAAAAAATTAGCGGGTGAAGAGTGGTATCTGTTGTTTATTCCTGCTGCCCAGCAAGGAGAGAGGCAGCCACTTCAAGTACAAACTCTTTGTGTCCCATTGAGTCAGGGTGAACAATACCCCACAAGATATAAGCATTTGTGCGTGCCATTTCAAACCGTCCAATTAAGAGGGTCCGTTCCCCTTTTTTGGGTGTATGGGGATTGGTGAACGCCACCAGCTGCTTATTGAAGAAATCAGATGCTCGTTTGGTATCATCATAGACCTTCAAGACTCGGTTTCTATTTCCTTGATTGTCTTTTCGGTTTCTTCTGCTCGGAAGAGAGATGTCACCAGGTTTACTTTCCTCTTTCGGTGATAGGTTGCAGCCAATAAAGGGGGTTGAATGGCAATGTGTGAGTTCCACTTTGGCAATTTCTCAGCAAGCCCATCTCTAAAGAGGTTTGAAGGAGCAGTGATACGACACCCAAGAGTACAGCGGAGTCCCTTTGCCACAATTGCCTTTGCCTGTTCAACATTTGCGAGGTTGGCATCGGCAGTGATATGATGGACTCGACCGGTGGTTGCAAGCTCATCAGCAAACAACAAGAGCAGTTCAAAGGCTGTCCTTTGGGGCTTTTCAACAGAGTTGCTGAAGCGCCACAAGTAGTGGCTGGAATCATTGACACATTTGGATTCGATGGCCCAGCGATCCGGTTTGGAATTATTGAACTGAAGAATGTTGCAATCGACATGCTGAGCACGGCGGCGAACTTCATCGATGGTAACATAGGTCCCAGGAACAAGGTGTGAAGAAAAGCCTTCTTGTAGAAGACTGTGAACACGATTGAGTTCGCTCTAAGGTTGCAGTGGATTACTCGCCAACGATCTCGAGAGATTCGAAGGTTACCGAATCCCATGGACATCCATTCGCTCTCACCCACTTCAACACCTCAAAGTGCCCTCCCCTTGCTGCCCTGGCACAGGCCCAGTAATCCCATGGACAGTTCTGCTCCCTCAACCACTCCAACCCCTCAACATTTCAAGACGACCCATTTCCGCAGCAGAAGCGCAAGTACCAACTTCTCAGAGACAACCTGCCTCGCTCAACCACTTCAGCACCTCAAAATGGCCTCCCATCGCTCCCTGCGCACCCCCAGGCGCAGCTCTTGAAAATGTCCATTCATTCCAAGAACAATCTTCCTCCCTCAACCACTTCAATACCTCAAGGCGCCATGTCTAGCAGCAGGAAGGGTTAGTGTAGAATAGTTGTTAAACCTGCCGCCAATCACCAAAGTTCGCAAATTGCAACAACTAGGAATAGAGCAGATCAGACGAGACTTCACAATTTGCTCAAATCTGCCTCAGGTCTCTGTAACAACATCCTGCATTCTCTGCTGTTTCCGCCCATTCTGTTCCTCCTCCATACCACTTTTTTCCGCTTGGTGTTATCCCGATAGCTCATCTGGTGCAAGTGTTGGAAACGAAAACAAAGGTTAGACTTACTATTTTGGATTTCATTGCTTGATGCCACTGTGGTGGACAACAAAGGGAAGGAGGAGTGTTTTCGAGAGTAACAGAGTACCAAGAAAGTAGAGGGGCTGTTGCTTCTTGGAATTCGAAAAAGAGTTGCACAAACAACGGAAGTTGCCATGGAGAAAAGAAAGCCGAAGGAGAGTGACCACCTTTCAGAGGACGCCTTGCGACCAAAGACAGCCAAGAAGGAAGAGGGTAAAAATGGTGAAGAGAATGACAATTCACCCATCGCCCTGCTCCCTGTTGAAATAACTGGGGTGATCCTCATCTTCGCAACCGGTGGAAAACCGATTGGGAGCAGGAAGAGTACTGAACTCAGTGACGAGGCGTTGGCCATCCTTTTCATCTGCCGATTTGTGTGTCACCAATGGAAGGATCTTCTTCCTCTTCCACCTCTCCCAACCCGAGGTGATCATAACGTCCTCGTTCAGGAAGCCAAACGAAGGGCATCAGCGGCGTGTGATTGGGCAGCTTCAAGAGGAGATCTGAAATTGTTGAAGTGGGCAAGGGAGAACGGCTGTCCTTGGTTTGATTGGACTTTTGCCAAAGGTGCTGCAGCAGGTGATCTTCCTTTGTTGAAGTGGGCAAAGGCGAATGGTTGTCCCATGGACTTAAATGAAGAAGTTACCACAGAAGCCGCTACACATGGTCACCTCGAGGTATTGAAGTGGTTGAGGGAGGAAGATTACCCTTGGAGTAAATGGACATTTTCAGGAGCTGCTTCTGGGGGTCATCTTGAGGTGTTGAAGTGGTTGAAGGAAGCTGGTTGTCCTAGGGGGGCAAGAGCTTGTTCGGCGGCAGCAAGTGGAGGCCACTTTGAGGTGCTGAAGTGGTTGCGGGAGCACGGTTGTGCTTGGAAAGCTGATACTTGCGCTTCTGCTGCGGAAATGGGTCGTCTTGAAATGTTGGAGTGGTTGAGGGAGCAGAACTGTCCATGGAATAAGTGGGCATGTGCCAAGGCCGCAGAGGGAGGACACTTTGAGGTGTTGAAGTGGTTGAGAGCGAATGGATGTCCATGGGATCCCAAAGCGTTTGAATCTGCTGCTAGAGCAGGTAATATGGAGATTCTGAGGTGGCTGAAGGAGGAAGGATGTCCCTGGGATGCGGAGGCGTTCAAGGCTGCTGCGTGTAGGGGTAATTTAAGGGTGTTAAAGTGGCTGAAGGAAGAAGGGTGCCCCTCGAATGAAGAAGCGGAGCACCCCAACAACGCTTGTTCGGCGGCAGCTTTTCATGACCAGTTCGAAGCACTCAAGTGGTTAAGAGAGAATGGCTTTGCTTGGAGCTCGTTTGTGCCTTCAAGTGCTATCAGGGCCGGAAACTTTGAGATGTTGAGGTGGGTGAAGGAAAATGGGTGTCCCATTGCTGAGAGTGATGTCGATGCAGCAGCAAGACATGGCCGACTGGATTTCTTGCAGTGGTTAAAGGACAATGGCGTTTCTTTTGGTGACGGAGTTTCTGATGCAGCTGCAGGAGTGAATAATCGACCGATTTTGATTTGGTTGAAGGAAATTGGGGTTCCCTGGAATGAAGCAACATGTGCGGGAGCGGCACTTGGAGGACATCTTGAGTTGCTGCAGTGGTTGAGGGAGCAAGGTTGTCCATGGGATTGGCAAGTTCTTGAATGCTCAAGGTATGGCAACCACCCACACGTTAAAAAGTGGGCTGCGGAGAATGGCTGTACTTGGGATGGTGGACCAGACGATGTTGGTTACTATGGGCCCTATGTAATAAGGACTTCGAAGCAGTTCTAACATAGCAGTAGAAAGAAGGATAGAGCAAAAAATGCCTAAAGTAATAAATACTTTCCCTTCTATCAATTGGGCTATCGCAAAAGTGCAAACGCCTAACCCAGAACACCAAAAGGGCAGCCACCTCGATTGGGTGGGTCTGGACTGCCAGGTCATAACCTTAGACAGTCATTCAGTGGTATTTGTGTTCTCCGATATGGGCTACTGCCAAGGACTGAATTAAGTAGGAATGCTGCTAATGGATCGATATACATTGCCACCTTGAGTTGTTGAAGTAGTTGAGGCAGGGAGAATATGGAATTACATGGCCTGCGCCAAAGCAGCTTTGGGAGGCCACCTTGATGTCTTAAGGCTGTACCATCACGACCCCAACTTTAGGTATCAAAGAGGTATCCTATACCCACGGATAGGTATCCTATTTCGCTGATAGGTATCCATATAAATAAAGGTACTCAAAGCATAAGCTGGGAGGGGTGGGCAGGAAAAAAAAATTCGTACCTATCAACATGTTTCCCATTGTTTCTAGGATAGCCACATCACGAGTGGGTGCCTTAGCATAATTGAAATGATTGATCAAGAGATTTGACCGCCCAAATGTGTGAGGAGGTAAAGATTCCTTCTCTAACAGTATCAGTGAAAATTGCTGGTTCAACATCCGCGCTGCAGCTTGTACAGCTACACAGAATCAAACAGCAAATGGAAACAAAGAGCTTAAATTACACAATTTTCGTCTACAAAAGAGAAGAAAGGTCAGCTCCGTGGTAGGCAGCAAAGCAGTCAGCGTGTTTGCCCGATAAGTGGAGGTGAACAAGCTGCCTCCTCTCCTCTGAGCAACCAAGGCAAACATATGAGCAGTTGCCTGTAACAACTGACTCTCCTGCCTGTTCTGCCTTCTCAGCACACCTGACACAAGTCCCTCGGGAATTTGCGCACAACGAGGACGGGAACATGCAATCTTGCCGGTTCTGCAACACCCCCAGGCCGTGCTTGTTGAATAAAGGATCGCTTGCGTTTTCGAATTGGATGTGCCATGGCCGTGATAAGCTTCTTTAGGTAGTTCTTTCGGGTAAGATCAGGTTCCCTCTGTGCATTTTTGAAGATTAACCAACTGTTCGTAGATACCATTTGTAGAAGACCGAAAAACGCAGCTCGCGGCCATTTTCGAACACGATGTGGGAAGCGGTAACGGTTGGATCTCGCATTTGCTCTGTCAACACAGCCCATCTCAACACGATAGTCGGCAACCACATCGGGTAGTGACTTTATCTTCGTGACTCTTTTCTGACCTAAGTTCTTCACCTTGCATTTAAGGATTGTCTTCGGCTGGCTGAAAGCATTGGTGAGGATGTTGACACGGCTGTTATCTCGCCACGAGAGCGCGAGAATCTCTTTTGTTGGATGGCTTGACCAATTAATGTCTCCCTTCTTGTCGAGGCCATAGTGAAGACATTTAGAGAAGAGGAAGGTTGGGCGATTTGCCTGACAACAAATGGTGAACTTCTGATTTGCGTCATCAATGGCTTCCGCTGTGGGCACACCACTGAAATAGGAGTCGCAATAGATGTGGTGCCAATTATCTTCCAACTCCACAACGAAATTTTCAACGAGTTCATGAGTTGGTGGTTGTATACCTTGTAATTAAGGTTAGTATTACCTCAAATCTACTCATTTTCATGTTACCTTTAAATAACCAACAATCCCAGATGTAAGAGCTGCTGTCAGCAAACAAATACCACTTGAGCCCATTTTGGTGTGGTTTGCTTTTGATGTACTGTCGGTTCTTCCATGTTCCCTTCCATGCTTGAAGCCATTCATCGACCGCCATTTTTTCAAAAGGTTGCCAGTACTTTTTCGCATTTTTCACACACCGACTGATCAACCAATCTAGGTCGAAGTGGGAGATTGTGTTCCATGCCTCAAATTGCCTGCGGCTACATGTTTTCGCTATCCCTGCATTGCCGGTCCACGGATCCGTGGTTGACCAGTACTCGCGTAGTTCCGATTCCGGGCTGATACCCATTGCCAAAATAATGGCAAGGTATGTCTCAATCTCTTCTCTTTTCATTCGTGTCTCAGATTCGATCTTAATAGCGTATTCGTTGGTGTGCTGTTCTAGATGGACCCAGATCTCCTCATCGAACAGCAATTTGAATGCCGACAACTGTGTTAAAGGTTCCGCGGGAAGTTTGCGTGGCCCACCTGGGCCTTGCCAAGCCCCTGCAGGGACCTCTGTCTCTCTAGCCCGCCAGGCAGGGTACTGGCGCTCTTGTGGGGGTTGTTCTTCTTCCGTTGTGTTTTGCTCTGAAACCAGAGCTAATAAACAATTTAAGTTCGTGGAATCTTTTCAAGGACCAATCTGGAACCTACAGTCCATAGCTTGCACCTGTACATAACTCCTCCGCTTACGAGTATGGCAAGACACACAAAGTCCCAAGTCTTTTCTTTGATTGCTATTGGCTCTTCTTGTGGGGCACAAAGAGATATGTGCCATTGTTCCGAGTTTTGAGAGTAAACAGAAAATAGACTCAAAAAAGGGCCGAGCCCATCAGGGCGTTTTGCATTTTGAAAACTCGAAGGTGGCTTGCTTGCTGCGCCTCGTCTTCCTGAAAAAGTGTGTTCCATGCACGCAACAGATGTTATTTACGCGTGGGCGAGCACCAGATCAGACGAGTTTAAGGATTGGTTGATCTGTCAATGCAAGAACCTCATCCAGTTTCGACGGTTAAACTACTACCGAGGACAATTTGCCTACTTTATGGTGATGTCTCTCATTGGGGGACTGTGGATCTACCTCGCGGAGCTGTGGGTGGGCCACGGAGATGATGGATGTGGCTTCGTAGATTACTGGTTCCTGTCGACTAGCTCAATGGCACAAACAGGTACTATTAGCTCCCCTCCTGTCAGATAGAAAACAAACCTTACGAAGTACAGGGATGAACACGAACGATTTAACCATCATGGACATACAAGGTGTTTCCCGTTTGTTGTTGTACAAAAAATTTTCTGTTTTTTAAACACATGAGCTTAGGTATGTTAATGCAAATGTTGATGACCGTCTTGGGCAGTTTAGGTAAGTGGTGTCTTATCCGTTTTTGTTTTTCTGTTAATAGCAATCCCCCTACCTCAATCAGTGCTCTTAAGCATCGTTCCGGTGTTGATACGGATCTATTATTTCCACAAGGAAAAGCATCTGCTTCAAAGCTCTCTCAAAGCGAAACTCGAATACGAAGCGCTCAAACGATTGTTGTGGATCGTGCCTCTCTACTTCTGTCTGATCCATGTTGCCGAATGGTTCGCCTGGGGTTGTATGTAGGTACCGATCCGGTCGCAAAGGAGATATTGGCGCGAAACGGTTGGGCACCAGCATTCTGGACCTTCTTTCATGTGGAAAACTCGTTCTCGAATACCGGATATTCCTTATTTTTCGACAATTACATCCAGTGGGACACCGATGCCTATGTACTCATGAATAACAGTTCATCGCTCAGTGTGGCGACGTTGCCTTCCCCATTTCCATGTATTTAATCGTCTGGTCGCTGCACATCAACCTACTCAATCACTGCGGACGGCCCCGGACCGATAAATGCTTTCATAGATGGTGCTATCGCGCTTGGATACACAGGGTTATTGCTTATTTTTTGAGCTTAGGGTTAGGTTCTCAATTGTGTTTTTTTTTTTTTTGGTTTTGTACAGGGATTGTGCTCGACGACTTCAAATTCTCTGTGCTTAACACGGAAGGGGCACCTCAAAACTTTTATGACAATTTACCTCCGATCTTAGCGCATATGGAAGCAAAGAATTTCTCATACATTATTGCTTATCTCTTGACAGCACTTCTAGTAGGGTTACCTGTCAGTGCCACATTTGGAGGAAATTCTTTGGTCTATTCTCATGTTTGTGAGGGATTCTGGCGTGAACTCTACCTAGTTATATGTATGGCATAGGTACGTGAGTTGCTATAGCAATTTGTCCTTATCCGTTCTAACTCCTTTATATCCATAACAGGTGTGTTAATCTCTACTTTGTCGCTCTGTGTCGCAAGAAGGAGGACCGCTCTTTGACTCCTCCCACGCCACCCCTGCAAATAAAGATCAACCCTGCGATGCAAGCAACCTGGGTGAGTTCCCCATCGTGCCACAGTGCGTGCCTTAGTTGACACTGATGGACTAGCGTCCTTGCTTCCTGCAAGTTCTCAACCGAGAACACATCAGAATGAAACCTCGAGAAGGAGAGGTCAGCTCCTTTCCCAAAATACGGCTCGCTCACCGAGGGCCTAGTCCTCAGCATATCGCCCCTCAGCAGCCGACTGCTTCAGCTCTATCTCAACAGGATGATGTGCTACAACTGCGGCTGCATCCTCTTCTCCATACAGGTGTGCTGGGCAGTGACAGGAGAATCGAGAGAAAACTGCCGTGCCGCGAGGCTCTTCCCCGATCGCGCCCTCATGGTCGAGGAACGCACGGCGGCCGACACGGAATCCATCTGCTTATCCTCGTGTTCTCATTGCAAGGATCCCAAGAAAATCCCGCTCCGTCCCTTTTGGATCATGCTTTGGAAAAGAAGGTTTATTCATTTGCACGGATGATGCCTCCAACAGTATCCATCACTACGAAGTGTGCGGTTGCGGCATTTACGTTTTTTGTCGGGCAGCACAAAAATACATTGGCGCTGCTTCGAACCTAAGCCTAAAACATCTAAGCTCCCAGAATATGGCAGTTCCAACTTTTCCACCATTCTCTGTCACTGGGAACATGGTCGCATGCAACGTGCTAACACCTTGCTCTACTATGCGAACGTCGAGTATTTCACCGGCAAAGTCTGGCGTAAATACTTGGTCACCAACCTTAGCCTCTAGAGAAAGAGGTTTTCCCGAAGGACCTGTTAGTACTACCGCTATTACGGAAGCCGCAGATGCAACCAACAATACTTTTCCATCGGGTCCGAGTGAGTCCTGAAGACCACCACGAAATTCTTCAGTAGCAAACGCTCCGGAAAAGTGATAAGAAACAGGAATTGGAGCCTAAATATAATTATTTATGACCAAATTGTATTTTCGCAAGAGTGCACGTACGTTTGAGCGGTGTCGGCATGGAAGACATGGTTTACCCTTAGTTACTAGTCTGACGACAGATGGTTTTTTGTCTATCGCTTCCTGGGTAGTTGGAATATTAAAATAAATATAAAAAATTCACCGCCCTACCTCATGCGCAATATTCCCCTCTTGCCCGCATTCACCAGCGTCCCACTTTTTGGTATCTTCCTCACTTTCCCAGGTGCACTCATCAGCTTCCCAAGCATCTTTTTCAATCGCCCAGGCAGCCTCATTTGTCCACGTGTTTTCATCATCGCTCGTCGCCTCTGGTGTATCGTATGGTACTTCGTGTGTTTCAGCGAGACCCGCGACCGTACAAGTGCTTCCAAGTTCGAGGGGTGTTTCATCGTCTGTGTCTACCTTTTTTAACCACTCCCTGTCGCACAAAGCAAGCAAGACCTGCAATCCGCTGAACCAGGCTCGACACCTGACATTCGGAGCGGGGAGGATAAGGACGTCGGAACAATACCATGACCCAAGCGCGGCAAGTTTGAACAGTTTTCTTGCTTGGTCTTCCTCATCTGCCTCAAGACACAGAGCACAAGCCCCTCTGCAGGTATCGACACAGCCTTGAGTGAACACTATCTTTCCCTTGTGTCCCGAGAACTGTTGTTTGCATAGCCATGCCTCAGCAGTCATCAATATACCCTCCACCATTTCTTTGTCTTCCTTCATCGAACAGAGTACTGACCAGGCAAAGCACAGTGCCCTCGCTTTCTCGAAGTCACGGGCATGGAAATAGCTCCTCAGTTGACATAAATTCTTTTCTTCTTCGCACGAAGCCCCTTCAGGTGGAGGGAGCTCTGGGAAAGGAACTGCCGCACCGAGCTGCTGTAGAAGTGCTACTGGTTCTTCTTCTTCTTCTTGGAAGAGTGCCTATTAGAAAAAAACTTTCTAGTTGGACACGGGTCGGTAGCTGACGTCATCATCTACTCCGCATTGGCTCGGGCAGGAAATGATTTCTCCTCCTTTCGTGCGCTGAGTGTGTAAGTTTTCTCGAGGGGCCATGCTCTCCATCTAAAATTTTCACTGTGTAGGTGGTTTGAAAGGTTATCCGGGGATAGTGTCGTACAACGAGTGGCACGAAAATATTTCACCAGATTGACCTTGCGCAAACTGCGGCAAGAACACATTCCCAACGAGTATGCTGAAAATATCGAAGAACGCCAGGTTTGATATTCAAATGCCAGCGGATTTTCATATTCATCTTCAGAAAGCATTTTCAGAGGCAGTGATTAAAATATTGCAGGAGGCATGGCAGTGGTTCAAATCAGACCATATACCGATGAAAAAGTTCCTAGCACAAAACCCAACTGTCACTATTCAGCCCTTTCTCATGGGTTCTGTGGCGCGCCACGAGGCGACTGTTTACTCAGACGTCGAATCTGTTACGCTGGTCTCGCAGTCGACCCAAGAGACTATTCAGTATGTTCATCTCTTATGAAATCAACTTACATCATTTGCTAGAACTACGATCGCGCCAATGATAAGAAACTTCGTCGAGCTGTATCACGACCCAGTCAGATGTTTTGTGTTCGACAACCGTAACTTGCCATATGAAAGGCACAATTTGGGAATACCTGATAGGATCGTAGCGCTCTGGTTGGATAAGAGGCAGGATACATTTTTGTCTCGATTTCTTGCCATTGGACGCGGATAGTAATACTCAGAGTATGAATTTTGTGTTTTTTTCATCTGCACCCACGCTGCTTGATTGGCTGCCAGGAACATATAGAAAATCAGCCTATCTTGACGGTTATCCCAAGTCAGCAGATAGTACAGTAGTGGTCTGTGGAGTATTTCGAGCGACCATGCCACAATCTCGTGCGTGCAAAAAAAAAAATAAAAAGGGTTGGTGAACAAAGCGGCTGAGTGTTCTACCCGATTTTGATCTCCTAATTATGAATCTCTTCCTTTTCTCTTCTCAGTGGCGTCAACGCAAACGAAGGCTGAGGAGCAGGAAGACATTCTTCTCCTGGACGAAGAAGATTGCGAACCAGACCAGCGAGAACGGGAGTCTGAGCTGCCAGATCGTATGCAGAACAAAGACACACGATCGAGCTCTCTTTTCCGACGGAAGCTTAAAAGCGATACGAGACCCAGTAGAGCGAAATCATCACCCCGCCCTCGCAAACAGGCCTACAGTCAGGACAGTCAACGGTTTCGAGGGACGTGGTTCCACAAAGGGAGGCTAATAACGTGCGTCGATCATGTTCACAAGGGACAAAAGTGAACGCAGGCACCAAGAAAGGGAAAGAAAAGGCACGCGACAAACAGACATAAACAATGTCTACTTCTCGTGGCAACAGAGCCAAAAGGATCCGCAAAAAGAGACGTGGTGAAGGTAACTCACATGGTTCGCACACGACTCCATCTACCACATCGCGTTTAGAGGGGGAGGACGATCGGAATATCTCGCAACTGGCCGGGCTATCCATCTCACATTCGAGAAGCACTGGTCGGAACATCTCGCATGCGTCCGCCCCGGTTGCTGCACAGGAAGAGCTCAGCGATAAGGAGACCAAATGTAACTCCACCCAAGGCTTGGAACAAACCATACAGCACCTTCATTTTCTCTTCGGCCGCGTTAGGCAAATAGGGAGAACGCGCATAGGAATTGATCTCGTCGACATGGAGGATTACTGAGTTTAGTTTCTCAGATGAAAAACTACCCACGATAAACCGTAGAACGGTATCAAGTCGAAGCAATTCTCGGTTCGCTATGACTAACGGCAACACGCAAAATGCGTAGAAGCACAGTGACTTCTTCATCGAAGCAAAGTAATGATTCCAGAATACACGAAGACTTGAATGAAATGCAGGAGTTATACCACATCAACTCAGATGGAATGTGACTTACCCAAGCATCACATCCACTTCAATGTTCATATCCTTTTCGGCTAGGGGAGCCTCACCCAGAGCAAATCCACAATGGGAATGTCTTTATCAGTGAAAGCATGCTTCAGAATCATAGGTGCTCTGAATCCAATGGTGGTCTTTCCGATCCCTACGAGAGGACATTATCATATCTGCTGTTCATTTCTGTTTAATATCAACCTGGTCCTCCATTAATGACTGGTTGTTGAATACCGCTTTTTACTTTATTCATTTCTTCAACGGAGGCTCGGCTTCCATCGGAGGTATAGAGGTTTCTGTACACATTAGTGAAAGCTGTACTCAGGGCTTCTTCTTCCTTATCTCGAGTTACGAAAGGAATATGAGTGCAGAACTCCATGTTGGAAAGGAAGGACGGAAGGAAAGAAGGAAGGAAAGAAAGAGTTGAAGAAAGGGAAAAGAACAGTTTTTGTTTTATAACCCCCGACGATGAACGTGAACAAGTTTCTTTTGGGAATTGCGAATTTGCTGTAAAACGCTGGCATCTTGCCCGACATCGAGTCCGCGGTTCAGGCGCGATTTTAAACTTTTCGTCAAAAAAAAAATGGCAATCCAATTACCAGCAGTAATTATGAAATAAAATTTAATTTACGCCAATATAACCAAACCAACAAATTATTATGACAAAAAAGGGGTGGTATAGAGAACTTGGTGCAGCAGTCTTTAAAATCTGCTTTGGAGAGTATAGAAAGGTCCTCTTCATTGAGTACTTCAAAAGTACTTACATATGCCAAAATTTACTTAGTGTTAATTCCTAAAATTCAACTATTTTTAATAGTTTTTAATAGCTTTTACTAATAACAAAAGTATAGTGTATGTTACTAAAAAATCAAGAAAAAGTAAAAAAAGTAAGATATAAACTTTTACAAATGTAATAAAAATATACTATTAAAGTGTTTGTAAAACTTGTAAACTTTTTATTCATTTAATTTAAAATGATTGAATTTTTTTAAATTAAGCTAAATTTGAATTAAAGGATACTTAAGAGCTTTATTTTTAATCTTACCTAAAAATGAAAACCTTATAAAGTTTACTTATTTAAAATTATTATTTAAGATAAAAAAAAGAAAATAAATTTTATAAAAATCAAAAATCCTTATATTTTTAAAAAATAATTTAAATCAATGTGACTTTAATATTATAAACATTGTTTATATTAAAATACAAAAGTGAAAACTTTTAAAATTAAAATTACAAAAATACTTATCAACTTAGTAATGACACCAAACAGCCAAAGATTATTTTGTAAAAAACTACTCAAAATCTCATTGTGAAAAAGTATTTAAGATTAAATTAATAAATAAAAAAAGATGGAAGATTTAATTTCTATTGAGCATTATGGGAATGGATTCAAATCAGGGTCAATGAGAATTGGAAAGGATGCTCTTGTGTTCACCAAATTCTCTCAAGTATGCCTCCTATCAATCTTGCCCAATCACAGACTCCTCACCCCAATCACCCTTAGACATTCTTGAAGGCCATTGCGTCAAGCTCTGATGCCTTCAATGCTGCATGAGTTGAGAGGGAGGAAGAGAAGGGGGGGGAGGGAAAGGAAGAAAGGTCAATGTCCAAACCCCGGCCAGCATGGCTCAGTGCGTGTGCTTACCTGCTTCCTCCCATAAGGCCTTGGCCTTGTCGGGGAGTCCGTGCTTTTCAGCAGCGCGTGCGTGCCGTCGGAGGGTTTCTGCCCATATCAACAAAAGCAGCAGGAAACTGCCTCTCGCATTCTCTTCCGCCTGTCGCAGCTTCTCGTATGCGCGCTCGTAGGAACGGTCGATCTTCTTCCAGACAGGGTAGGTCTCTGCCAGATCTTTATACAGATCAGCCCACATAAGGAGATTGAACCTGGATGGTGGCTCATTGACCTCCTTTCGTGTTTCCAAGAGTTCTAGTGCCTTTTTATAATATATGAGTTAAACTTTACAACAGGACTAGAACAAGAAACGAATACATACCCGCTTGAAATACCGCCTTGCTCTCGTATATCTTCGTCTCGCATACAATTCAAGTACTGGTTCTTCACCATCGAGGACCTAGATAATAATATGGTGTTAAGGGACGGCTTTGACAACAGGAATACAAATATGTAATACCTTATGATTTTTTTTCATGAGTTGCACTTGCTCTGGTTCGTTGAAAGGATACTCTGGCGGGTCGCACAAGAAATCCGATTCTACAGGGAAGGTGGGATCATACAGCCCCGTAGTTGAGGTAGGCAGCGCGGGTAACCGGAATTGAATATTATCCCAGCTTGATGAAGCACTCGTTGCTAATCTCCAATTCAATAATTTCGCTTTGAGGAAGAGTGAGCACAAGTTTGTGAATCACGGTGCTGCACATACCATCAAGGGAATTGAATCGAGAGGTCAATGTTGGCCCGATGAGTTTTGTTGTACTGCCTGACCTCGCTTTGCCCTAGCGGCAGAGATATTGTAAGGTATCGATCCATTAAAATAAAGTGTTTTTACCGTGGCCTGTAAGTCAAGGACCTCGAAGACGACGAAGAAGTGCGACTTTCGAACGTAGGCACACATCTCGAAATCGGCGGACGAGAACTCGAGACCCATTCTTTTGCGTACCGATATAACTCGAGCCTTCGTGTCTGGGTTCAATTTAAATAATCGCTGCGATTCGATCAGCGACACAATCGTTACTCTCATGGATATCATCTTGTGAAAGAAATACGGTGCCGGTTCGGCTTTTTCTTCTTCTGTGAAAATACCATGAAACTTTTTCTGAAGTACAGCAGAAATAGTCTCCTATAACACGTATGATGTTATATGTTATCAAGTGATAAGCAGAATAGATCTTACGTATTCAAGAGAATCGTCTTGTGGCTTCGTGTATACAAAATTGTCCCCCAATAGATATAGTGGTATCATGTTGTTCAGTATCTGATTGAACATTCCTAACAGGTGGTGAATTGCTGAACGAGGGGGGGGGGGTGGAGAAGAAGAGAAAAGTATTCATACTTGCAATGATATCTCGACAAGAGATATCAGATGTTTTCTGAGATCGAAGAGTCTCGCGTAGCTGACGAGCCAAAATAGATTTAACTACACATGCCAGCGCCAGAGACAAAAAGAAAGATTTCCATAAGGGGTGTTTGGCTTGCTGTCGCAATAATCCCAAATAGCGAATATTGATACCTGACGTGGTATACATTTAGTTCTATACGGTCGTCCTTCGTATTTCTCTCGTACCAAATTTGTGCATCCTCCTCGATAGTTGCACTTTGTTGAGCAATTCAATTATCGCGGCAGTCGTGACGTCATACAAGCTAGCGTAGGAATCAGTGTTTTAACAAAGATGCACGGAGGATTACGTCTGGCCGGGAATTCGAAAAAGTATTTTGCTCATCTCTTCCACCACATTTAACTCCTCCAATTCAGCTAACAGAGCCGGAATCTGTTCCTTCACTATACGTAACGTAGCTTGTCTCACTTCCTGTGAAGAGCACAACGGTCAACAAACCTATTAATTTAGTCATCATAGTACTTCGGCGCTGTTTTCTCTATCTGTATCGTGTTGACTCCATCCGGTAAATGCATCCGATGAAAGAGGTACTAGATCATAGGAGTTAGAGAGTTGGTTTTTGAAGGTATGCATGCTACCTTTATTCGATTGGAGTAACTCAGGGCGGAGTAACTGATAAAAAACTCCTCGGGGGACCACAGGTGTGCTGCCATGAGAAGATGTGAGCTTGCAAGAAATAAAGTGTGAGGTATACCAAGTGCCAGGTGCTTCAGGCGGCAAGGTTCTTGCAAAATCTAATAAATAATAGCGCCCATCTGTCCCTTTGTGTCCTTCAATATCACCTGTGACAAGAAAAAGATTTGATTAGGCACGCAATCGAGATATTATTAGTGACTCTTTACCTGGGCCAACAATGGGAATTTTATCACTGCTCACAGCATGCATCTTCAAGTTTAGCGAGACCCCTGCTACCTCCATCAAGTGGTTGAAATGTGGATCCGATGCCTTCACAGTGTGGCCTCCATCGGCAGAGCCTACAGATAGCTATCAGAAAATTATTCATTCTTAGAAAGAAATACCATAGATAAGAGTATGCTTGTTCAGCGGCAAGAGACTTGTGGCTATGAGTCGAAAGCCTTTATAATCGATCTAATACGAATTTTGTGTCAGCATAAGTTAATCATAAAATTTAATAATAACAATAATATACCAATATCATCAGTGGAAAATGAAGGTCTTCAAACAGGAGGGATGCCCAAAGATCAAGCCCTTTCATTTCATGTGCCCCTACCTTCATTGCTTTGTGTTGAAAGAAAAATTACTACAATACATAGATCGGGTATTATAGGAGCAAGGTACCATTCTCATCATTTGCTTCATTTCCGCCATACATCCATCCTGATTGGAGTGGCTTATCCAAACAAAATTTGAATAGGATACCGTGGGCTGAGAGATGAAGATAATATAAATAATTGTGATGTCTTAATAGTATGTTTACCAATGTATTTCTCTCCTCCCGCAATTCTGTGAATATAGAATGAATATGAGAGGCAAAGAGGAGTAGAGGAAATAAACGTACCCTCCAATCTTTGCAGGTTTAATCGTTTTGAATTCATTTTCTACACATAGTTCATCCACTATGATTCTATATGAATTGTATATTTCATCAATATTTTGTGTGTGTGTGGTGTTGTGTAGTTATGTGTTTCATACTTGGCGTATCGCTCAGCACAATCAGCAAAATCGTGGCAGAGCTTGTTCAACTTTCGGACGTTTTCAGGGTCAAGACCGATGATCCCTTGCTTCAGGAGACTCTGAAGCTCTTCGTTCCACGCTCGAGCCTTGAATGCATCCCGTAGATGCGAGTGTTTTTCTCGATGCTTACGAAGTGTGTCTGTTGATTCGGGAAAAAAAAATAATATCACAATAAATAAAAAATCATTTAGTAATTTATTCAATAGAACAAAAATGTACAAACCTTCCACGCAGCTCAGCATGCTCTGCCTGTAATCTTTGCTATGTTGGATGAGGATCTCTTTCAACAATTCGGCGCCGGATTCTTCCAACAGTGTGGTTAACCCCATCTCCGGGCTCACAAAGCTCAGAATTTTATCATCTCCATCATAATTATGATCCTTATGACCTCTGTGATCCAATTGTTCAGTTTCTTTTTCTCTCTCCTCTTTTTTTCTTCTTCCTTTCTTTTTCTTCTTCTTTTTATTTTTCCCCGTTGATTGATCCCTGGCTTCAATGCTCACGTATGAGGAAACAACGAGCTGATCGCTTTGACCTGATTGGTTAATTGTAGTTAATTGTTTGCAGAGATTAAGATAGATTAAGCATCAAATAAAGATTGAACTCACCTGGGAATTCTTCATCGGTACAAAACTCTTGATGCATGAACTCCGACTCTCTTGGGAGTACCGCCCTTCTTGCTTCCGTTGCGATTTACAAGAAATGAACTTTCTCCTTCCGAAAACTCCGGCCAGCAAATTTTTGAAGCACGGCAGATTTCGCAGAAGTAGGGTGTTTAGCTCAACTGGAGCAGACTCAAACCCTGCTTCTGGTTTATGGAGTAGGGTCAGATGCCTACTTAGAAAAAATTACGAAACCCAGTCGATCTGGGTTGAAGTAACCAGATCCCTATTTGTGTTGGTTTGGCGAAAAAAAAAAAATCGTAGAATCGCCATAAATACGGGTAAACCCCCTACTCTATGAACCAGAAGTGGGAAGAAAACCTACTTTTGCGAAATCAGCCGTGAGGCAAAGGAAGAAGGAGCGCGTGGGAGGCGGTTGGTAATATTTTTTCAATTCAACACACTGTCGCCACAGGTCAAGACCAAGTTGTGTACAGAACTCTTCCCATTGCATGTTCACCGGAAGTGCGTAGTACTCTTGATAGAGTACGTATGCGTTCCACACCGTTGAAGTGAAGTGGAAGTCGTTGAACGAATACATCCACCCCATCCGACGGTAAGGCCACCCCTTTGTAGTGAGAAAATAATTCACTCGATCACAGGTGTTGAACAACGGGCACCACTTCCGTTCGGGTAGAATACGGACTGTTCTGCGAGATTGTTCGTATTCTGGGCTATTTTAAATAGGGGAATTTCCCAGAATAAGCCTACCATTCTCCGAGTCTTGGTATGTTCGGGGCACACCTTTGCAACCAAGACTTCGAGAAGAACTTTTTCGCGCAGGAGACGCTAAATTCAAGGATTTCCATTTTTTTAGAAGCAGAAGAAAAAATAATAGCGTCTTCGAAATTATGACCGAACTTTGGTAAAACTTTCATTCTAATGGGCACCGCAGAGGCATTTGACACCTTTCCCAACCATCAGATTCAAATTCTGAGGGGCATTTTGAGTTTTTAATCGCGTACTTCTGATAGAGCTTCGAAAAAAATTTCTTGGCTTCAAGCAAAAATCAAAACAAAGCTTTCGCTCGTTTTAAGTTGCAGTGACGTCTTTGAAAATAACGTTTATCCATAACCTAAACGTTGTCGACACGTTTATCTGCGTTTTAACTTTGAACGGCGAAAACGGGCATGGAGGGCAGCACGGAGGGGAAAGAAACGGACACGGGTGAGACAAACAATAACCGAAGAGGGAGGAAGAGGAAGCTGAGGTAGAAGAGCCATGTCCCAAGAAACTCGCGTTGCTCGTTGGCTTCTCAGCAGCGCTGTCCTTTCGCTCTTCATTTTCTTCGCGAGAAAAA
>Ga0209935_1002653_pt1 | contig 20910 bp, 36 predicted proteins | sample ThiBio_1000_plan_2_FD_183958 | JGI IMG/M metagenome (GOLD analysis project Ga0209935, IMG submission 183958) | Wastewater bioreactor microbial communities from Cape Town, South Africa - Thiocy_cont_1000_plan (SPAdes) | ecosystem: Engineered > Bioreactor > Thiocyanate-remediating >...
CGGGACCTGCACCGACCACGAGAACCGACGTGCCTCGCGCACGTTGCGCGTGGTAGGCCTTGGTTCGCTTGATCTTGGTGTCGAGGCTCGCCACCAGGCGCTTAGCACGGTAGTGAGTCGACAAGGCGGCTCGAACTCGGCCGTCGCATACACGCTCAAGTCGCGAGTAGGTCTCGGTGATCTCATCAAAGTCTCGCGCTGCCGCAAAGACATTCCACAGCTCGTAGACGCCTTCCTTTCGCGTGGTGTGGCTCATGGTCGAAGGCTCCGGACGCATGGTGAATGTAGGATGATGTTGAGGAGGTTGATGCTGAGGTTGGGGATGGGTTGTTGATGCTGAGGTTGAGATGGTGATGACCCATTGAGTGGCAAAGCAGGTTATTTGAGCGGGCCATGGCAGGCGGGGTGCACGAACGACCAAGGCGGACAGCAAGAACAGCGCCGCCGACAGCGAACGAGGAAGAAGGAACACGAACACGCGTACCCCACACGGCGGGTAATGGTGGGCGTACCCCGCCGACTGCGGGTAATGTGGTCCATATGTTTGGCCTGAGGAACAGCGCCAGATCGATTGTTGTTGTTTGGTGGCTCGGTGCTTGGTGGGTGGCTCTCTCGTTCGTTCTCTCTGAGTAAGTTGGGAGGTGTTGGGACGGTGCCAACAAGACGGCGAGGCTCTTGGCAAGGCGTGTGTGGAGGAGCGCGATGGCCGAGCAGTGGCGGCCGTTGTGCTCGGTCGAGGAGTTGGATATCGATACGACGCTGATGTGTGGGCAGACGTTTCGATGGGTGAGGCTTGCGACGGCCGTCGATAACGGAGCGAACCCATTGTGGAGGGGCGTAGTGGGACGTTCGGTGGTGTCGTTGCGAGCCGAGGGAGGCTCGGTATCGTGGAAGCTCGATGCATCGCATGGCGTGAGTAACGTGAATGATGCGCGCGTGCTCGACGCCACCGAGGTCGCTGTGCGCGACTACTTTCGACTCTCGGATGCCTTCTCGCTGCCTGCCTTGTATCGCTCTTGGTCGGCAGTCACACTCGATGGCACTGCAGACCCTAGTAGTGATGGTGCAGTTGATGAGTCTCCAGCGATCAAGAGCGAGCGCGATGCATCATTGGTCGGTAGCAAGCGCGCACGTGCCAGCGACGAAGACGCCGACCTCGATGCTGCGACAGCGGCAGCCGACACACCAGCTCCCAAGCGCTCCAAATCAACAAAATCACGATCGAGCCGAGTATCCAGTACCTCAACACAAGCAACAACTACTTCACCGACCACCAAGAAGGCGGCCGCTTCAACGAGCAAGCTGTCAGGGCAAGTTCGCGTGCGCCAACGATTCGGTGAGGTCGCTGGTGCCGTGCGTGGCCTTCGACTACTACGCCAGCCGCCAGTCGAGTGTACCTTCTCGTTCATCTGCTCACAAAACAACAACGTGGCGCGAATTCAACAACTCGTACGCTCACTGGCCGAGCAAGCCGGCACCGAGATTGCGACCATCGAGGTATCGCCCGAGCATCTCGCCCAATCGAGCTCCATGAAATGCAGTGCCACTGACTCGGCTCTTGATGGCATCGTCTAGGGCCAGCGATACTTCATATTCCCGACCGTCGAGGCGCTGTCGAAGCTGACTGAGAAGGACCTGCGTTCGCATGCCTTTGGCTACCGTGCCAAGTACGCGGCTCACATGACACCATTCTTCTCAAGCTCCTGGCATTCACCGACTCACTCACTCTCTCGCGTTCCAGATACATCCCCGCCGCAGCAAGTAAGATTCTCGAGAGGTCACGGCAACTACAACACAACAGTGACAGCAGTGAATCGAGCCAGCCAGCAACAGGGACAGGCGAGGATGGCGATCCGGGCAGCGGATGGCTCTATTCGCTTCGCACGACGCCGTACAATGAGACGCACCAGGAGCTGCAGAGCCTTGATGGTGTCGGACCCAAGGTCGCCGATTGCATCGCGTTGTTCTCGCTCGACAAGCTCGATGCCATTCCTGTCGGTATGGTCTCGATGCGATGCCTTCGATAATGGCGGCAGTACTTATAAGTGTCTGATCGATGGATGGATGGCTGGCTGGCGGAATCTCTCCAGACACACACGTGCGCCAGATTGCCAGCCGATACATGTCGGGTCTCGATCAAAAGTCCGTGTCTCGGGCAGTGTACGAGCGAGTGGGCGAGTTCTTTCGTGGCGCCTTCCCATTGCATGCCGGCTGGGCACACTCGATTCTCTTTGCTGCCGAGTTGCGATCATTCCAAGCCAAGATCAAGGCTGAGAATGCCGCGGCGCCTCAGGCAAGCGGCTCTGAGTGAGCGACTCAGAGAGAGAGAATGAGTATGGATATGGCGATCGGCATATTTACTTGGTACGCATGGCCATTCGATGGCGACTGTACTGCTCTACTCGGCATCCTCAGCTTGTGCTTGAAGAGTTGCGACATCGTCGAAGAACATGTAATAGAACAGGTGGAACATGAGCTCGATCGGCATCAAGTGCAGCACGGTCGATGGCATGCGTGTCTCGCCCGTGACGGGATCGCGCAAGCGCAGCTTCAGCATCGTGTGCACGGCAGCGCGATGTTGGTCGGTGGCACATTGGTAGTGGATCTCTGGCTGCCAGGTGCTCGTTTGGAACAGCGCTTGGCCCAGGAGCTCGAGCTGAGGCGCCACGAGCTCCTTCACCTTCTGATCGCCGCTCGAGAGGTTGAGAGTTTCCTCCCAGTCGCTGCCAAAGTGCTCCTCGGCCCAGTCGACGCCATCGTCGCCATCGAGAAAGCACAGAAAGTCGGTCAGGTCCTTGTAGGCGTACGAGCGTGACCACGCAGAGGTTTCATCGCCCACAGTCTGATCGTGGATGTGTGAGAACGAGCGAGCGAGCGAGCGAGCGCGATGTGCTTGGACCGCAAGTACCTTGCTGAAGATGGCTGCGAGCTCGACGTTCTTGCTCTCGGGATTGACAGCATACACAGCAGCAAGCACGCACCCGACGTCAAAGTTCTTGGATGCCCAGATGCCCGACGCCCACGGCCAGTGCGCAACCGAGTCGAAGTTGACGCCCAAGTCGAGGGGATTGCCTCGCATCGCTTGGAACAGCAGCACTCGCTGGGTCTTGGGATGTGTCCACTTGACAGTGCGCGTATGGCGGATCCAATCTGCTCACGCCATCGCATGCCGGGGGGCCGCTCAGCCCGGAGAGGCCACGTGCCAGTGCCATCAACGTGGTGGTGGTTGCGGCGCGGTGCAGTGCGTACTCTTCAAGACCCTTCGCGCATGCTTGGCAGGCGGGCCTTCGCGCAAGAACTCGCGCGTCTGCGTGGCGCTGAGATCGCCCGGGTAATCCTCGTCAGGCACATCGCCGTTGTCGTCGCCCTCGATCGCCTGTTGGTGCTTTCGTTTCCTGACCATGGTGGGGGGTCGAGTTGTCAATCTTGGTGAGAGAGGGAGCGACTGGTAGAGCTCTCTCACAGCCTTCCTTGCCTAACAGAACGCCACCCGACCTTACCTTACTGAACGGTGCTCGATGTCTCAGACTTTTCTGGTTACGAGCGGCTTCTCAGTACCTCACGGGAACGCGGCGGCTCACAGACCACATGTATTATCGGATTGGAGCTACCAACAGTGGATTTTGGGCGAGGGTGAGAGGAACCTGAGCGTACTCGAGCTGCCACGGTCAAGGTCGGGGATGCCTCTTCGCAAGGTCGGCAATATCAGAGGCAGCAGAGGCAGAGGTGGTAGCAGCAGCGTGGTTGTTCTGCGCTCATCATTCCATTCTCTCTCTCGCTCTCTCGAGCAACAACATCGCACGCTCGAGCAACGACACTCGTCCACTCGCTCTGCTGATGGGCAAACGACAACAACAACGACGACGAGCTGCAGCTCGTATGGCCTCGCACTCGTCGACGAGCTCCAGCGAGTCCGCGAAGCCACCACGAACCAAGAGGCTGCCGGCCTCGTTCTCACCCGACCACAGACACGAGCTGCATCGGCTCTTGACCTCGGGCTGCATCCACGATAGCGTGCGGTTGATCATTACCACCATGAAGCCCGAGAGCACCATGGGCATGGCGAATGGCAGCGGCGAGTGCCCGCTGCCGGTGTATCTGTGTCTCATGGGCGCGCGAGCCGTGCTGCAGGTGCTGTGGACGCTCGAGTTCCTCCAGCGACCGCACTTCGACATGCGATTCGAGAGCATCGACTCTGCCAATGGGCCCACGAGCCTGACGTGTCTCATGGCTGCCATGCTCGGCGGCGAGTCGACCGTCTATTGGCTCCTCAATACGGTCGGCGTCTCGCACGCTGAGCACGGCGTCGTCGATGGCGTCGAGATGCTGCCCGAGGACATGCCTCGCTACCTCCCGATGCCGCCGGCTGCCAACGCCGCGACGGCCGCTGAGTACCTGAAGCTGCGCTCGCAGCCACCGCCAGCTGCCTATCTCTCGTGAGAGATCAGACTCTTAGCCAACCAGCTAACCACACTCTCTGTACCAACCCAACCCAACCCAACCAATCGATCGAGCTCGAGCTCGATCTTATATGACTCTCATTCTATCTCGTTGTACATCTCACTAAACGACCCATCATCGCTCGTATCTATCCAATATGCCACAGACGCGACTGCTTCAAGATACTGGTTCGTTTACTATCTATCACTCGGACGCAGATTCGTCGTCACTATCAGCAGCAGCAGCAGGAGGAGGTGCAGGTCGCGTCTTCTTGATATGCGGCTGTCGGAAGACCTCGTCGATCTCGTCGGCCTCGACCTGATTGGCACTCATTCGCTGCGAGGTCTTGAGCTTCTCCTCGACACGCGTCTTGTACTTGGCCAGCAGTGCACGGCGTTGCTCAGCTCGAATCTGCGAGATGAAGCATTGCAATCAGCACAAACGATCGATAGCGATAGCGATAGAGAGAGAGAGAGCAATCAAAGTGGTCGTACATGATTGGGCGAGAGATAGTGCGGGTTGTCGTACAGCGTCATGCCACGGAACGATGCCGAGAAGACTCGAATCGGCTGCAGCACGAAGCGAGGGCCGATCTCAGCGAGCTCCATCTTGGATCCAGGCTTCTTCTTGTCGGGCCAGACGATCTAATGAACAGCAGCAGCAAGTCGGTGTTAGCCAATGTATCAGCAGCAACATCATCTATGGGTGGAGTATGTCACCAATAGCACGCACCTGAAAGTTGCGGAACCAGATGCGCCCGTCGAGATGCGAGAAGGTGAAGATATGGTCGAAGAAGGGCTTGCTCTTGGCGTGCTTGTTGGGCACGTTGAAGCTCTGCGACAGCATCTCCTTGGTGAGACGCAGCATGGGGCTCGACTCAAAGTCTCCATCGAACGAGATGATGGCACGGGAGCCTTTCAAGCAGTTGCCAGTCATGCGCAACTCGGCCATCGTGTGAACTACATCGAACGCAGACACGAGGTGCCTCTTGATGATTAGCGTCCGATCGCATCGAGCACGAGACCTCCGACGTCGTACTGTTTTGCACGAGGAACTTGATCGAAGGACCATCAGGAGCATACGAGATCCACAAGTAGAGATCCTTGTGCTTTCGAGCCTCGAAGAACAGCACCGAGCGGCAACCAGAGAGCTCGCACAGCTCGTTGATCACGGTCAGCCGATCCTGCAGGAACAACCAGCACCGTGCGCCCCCTGCGTGTGAGCTGCTCGCCGTGTTGTTCCACAAGATCCCGCTCCAGTCCTCTGTACCTTGTGGTCGAACTTGCTCTCCTTCTTGTGGTGCACGAGCAACGAGCGCAGGTCGGCCACGAGATGTCGATCGCGCGACGTCATACCGCGCGACCCGAACAGCAGCACGCGGTGCTTGTTCCTCGCCGTCGCAGTCGCCGTCGCTGCGCTACCACTCGAAGAACTAGTAGAGGCCTCTGCGGTCTTCTTCACTGTGGTGGTAGTCGTCGTAGTGGCCGTGGCCTTTGCCTTTGTCGACGCCATGGTGTTGCTGTTGTTGAGGCGAGAGGGACAAGAAACAAAAAGAACGAGAGAACGAGATCGGACGGACAAGAGTCAAAATCATGCCCCGGAATATTCGTCTTATTTGGGGTACGAATGATAGATCGATGACGGGCTCGAATATTCGAGCCCGTCGCTGTCAGCGTGTTTGTTTGCTCGTCCTTGTGACCGCTCACTCGCTCGCTGTCTCTCTCGCTCTCTCTCGCTTGGGTGTCGTGGTGGGAAGGTCCAGAGTCGATCGGATTCGATTGATTGGCGGGGCTAGTGGTGGAGGATGAGCGGAGACGAGTTGGTGGGAGCGTTGGCGACGCTCGAGGCCGCTTGTCGTGCTACGCAGGTGCGATACGTGATGCGCGTCACTCGCTCGCGTCGTACATATCTTGAATGACGACGACGCTGGTGCTGGTGCTGGTGCTGGTGCTGACCCTGATGCGTAGTCAGTGGATCGTGATACAAGACTACAAGGAACGCAATCGGTATTGGCGTTTCGAGCGACTGCCGACTCGGTAGTGTGCCGATATGTGCTGGGTATGAACGCGAGCACGAGCACGTCGTGTAGCAGCGATTGACTCTGCTGGCATGACAGAGAATGGAGGTGCCGAGACTCGATGCGAATCCCTGAAGGCGGTTCGAAGTGGTGTCGAGCGAGGCCGAGCAGGATTCGAGGCCTCGTCGATGCTTCCGTGGTTGCTGCACCTGTTGCTCGATGGCTCGCGCGCTCTTGAGGTATCTCGCCCGCCGCACGATGCTGATGAGAGCCGCTCGATCGATCGATTCCATCCGATGGTGCACGAAACCAACACCGATCGAATGTTTGAGTAGGCGATAGTGATGCGAGAGCTCATCAGCACCACGGCTCACGTGACCAAGTGTGGTTGGGGCTCGATGGCAGTCGAGGCGCGTGGCGAGCTCGTGGGCCATCTCACGCAGCAGAGCGCCGCCGCGGCGCAGCCATCGAGCCAACGCGCCGTCGAGCTGTTGGTTGCCATCGTGAGCGCCTTCGCTTCGACCTCGATGCGCGTCACGTCACTCGCGGTTCCGGTCGACTATCACGTTTCGTGCCACATTGGTTTCCAGGTATCATCATCGTCGTCGTCGTCATTAGCAATGCTCAGGATTCTCGGTTGCCATTCGACGAGAGCTGACGAGTACACGACCATGCTCGGTTGCGCTGCAGACCGAGGGATATCTGCTACACATGTGCAAGTTGAGTGCGAGTCTGATTGCGCAGTCGCTCGCATCAGCGAATCAACCGCTGCTCAAGTCGTCACTCTCGCTGTTGCTCGAGGTGCTGTCTTGGAACTTTGACAGCAAGAGCCTGCAGGCGTCGGTGTTGGAGGGCAAGCGAACGAGCACCCTGTCGGCCAAGCGCGGTGCTGCTCGAGATGAGGAGGACGACGAGGAGGACGAAGATGGTGCTGATTCGACACTCGATGACATGAGCTCGACGCTGCACTGCACGGGCGACGAGTGGCAGTCACTGTTCGCGCCACTGCCGTCGTGTGCTCCAGCCGATACACTGCAGTATCTGTGCTTTCAGGCATTCGAAGCTGCTCGTGCCGACTTGCTACTCGCAACCCTTGCTGGTCGAGCATTGGTGCGCCTTGCGGGAGTCTCTCGTCAGTTGTTTGTGTCGGATGACCATCGAGTACACGTACTCTCGACCTTCTTGATTGCTCTTACACATCTCGCAACGACGTATGTAGTAGTGTGACTCTCTCTCTCTCTCTCTCTGACTCACTGACTGACTGATGTAATGGTGAATGGGGACCAGGTGTGAATCTCAAATGTGGCTCTCGATAGCACAAATAGTGCGACGGCTCATGTGCAACTATTCCGGTCGAGAGCTTTGGGCCGTGTCAGGTCTCGCGATGCCATTTCTAGAGGCTATCTGCAATCTCACTTGTAATTGTGCCATGAGATTGAGCGGTGATGAGGACAAGACATGGTTCTCGGATACATTCGGCCATCTCCTGGCAGCTTGGGTGTCGCTGGCTTCCGTGGGTTCGTTCGATCAATCAAGCTCTCCTCTCCTCTCTCTCCTCTCTCGCGGTATCGTAACCAATATGGCCTAATGATCAAATTGATCCAGAGGATTCCAGTCGCGAAACAGCGCCATGGTATTCACAAGCAATCATTCAATGCTCGTGGCGAATCTTTGAATGCTATGTTTCGAGCCGTTTAATCATTGCTCGTCAAGAGGTTTGTTCTCTCTCGTTCTTTGTCTCTCTCTCTCTCTCTCTCTTTTTCAGTAATGTGATTGTTCAATTGACTCACGGCTTGTTGAACGCTAGTGTGATGAGGATGCTGATGAGTACGAGGACCAAGAGCACTTGGATGAGGAAGTGCAAGCAGTGGCATTCTTGGGCCGAGTGTGTACACAAGAGTCGTTCCAGTATCTGGGCTCGTTATTGAACTCGATATCGAACGACATGATTCTTGCCTGTGCACAAGTGACGGCAACAGGTGAGCGAACGGCACAGTCGGTTCGGCATCGAGTCAACGAGATGCGTGAGGAGCTCTGTTGGTTGGTTACGTTGTTGTCACGTCTCATGACCGAGTCGGACGGCGATTCGGGAGAGACGCCCAGCGTTCCACAGGCGATCAACACGCTGGTGGCACTCGAACACGGCACGATGGTGGTCGATGTCGTCAAGCTCGTACTGCAATTGCTCGAGTGGGAGAATGAGATTTTGCGTTCGAGCGCCACCAGCGATCAGCGACTCTCGGAGCTCAGCCCGCTCGTCTCGGTGGCGCTGCGAACCTTTTTGAGAAGGTGCGATCAACCCACACAGCAGCATGCCTTGACTTACAATCCACTTATATACTCTCTCTCTCTCTCTCTCTCGCTCTCTCGCTCGCTCATTCACCTCCTCAATCATAGGTGGAGTGAGACATATCTCTTTCCCGATCCACGATATACATCGCCCGAGTTGCTCAGCGTGTACGGATGTGAACAAACCCAAGGTGGCATGAGCCTCTTGAGTTTCGTCATCGACACGTCGATCTTGACTCTCATGTACTACCGATGGGACGACGACGTATGCATCTCTGCGGCGCAACTATTGCTGTCGTTGTCGAAGCGCTCGACTTCGCAGACATTCGGCTCGATCGCGAACGTCGTGCACACGCTGCCGCAGTGGCCGCAGTTGTTGCAGTGCTTCCAACACAACCCAACTGCCGTTGCGAGCTCCGAGCCGGCGTCGTTCTCGATCCAGCTCTCAGCCACGGGCAAGCGCATCCTGACGCAGGCTGTTGTGCAATTCTCAGCATCGTTGGATGATGCCTCGTTCGCTGCAGTGCTCCATCCATGTCGTGTACGATTGCATCGCGTTGACGCGCTCCTTCGTATGTGCAATCTGACACCCTGATGATACGTTCGCTGCCTTCTTCCACAGTCGCAATTCCTCGAGTTGATCGGCAGTACGAGTGCCGACATGGTCAAGCACCCACAATTGATGTCGAGCGTGCTGCATTACATTGAGGTCATGCACGGAATGGCGTCAGCAGGCGCTCGCACGTCAGTGAGCAACTCGCGGGTCTACGGACAACTCGCCGCCATGTTACCGGCGCTGCCACTGATACTCCGAGCGTACGGTCGCGAGTCTCCGGCACACGTTCTCGCCATCTTGCGGCTGTATCATCACATTGCGGACTGCATGCTCGACGGCATGTCGACCGTGCACCTCGACCACTTCCTCACCGAGTGTGCAACGCTGTACTCGACCTACTTTTCGTGCTGTCACTTTGGCGCCACCGCCACTGCCGCGGCAATCGCCGACACGCAGCGCCACGAGCAGTACCAAGAGACGCTGGCGTGCCTCAAGCTTCTCTGCTGTCTGATCGAATGGATGCGGGCAGACTCGGAGAATGCACGAGGTGCTGCGACATTCTGGCGTCTTCTCGACCTCGTGCTGCCATCGATCTTTGCTGCTCCTGATCTGATGCAGCACCGCAAACTCGCTCTCGCACTATTCTACACGATTCATTCAATGTTCGAGCTTGCTCCAATGGTACGCCTGTACCTCGGTGCCCGATGCTGCTATGCTCGCGCCTTACTGAGTCGCCGTCGTATTTCACCGATTGGCGTAGCTATCCACACTGTCAACACCGCAATTCTGTGCGTTACTCAACTGCGTCACCTACGGAATGACTCATCCCGATTCGATCATCGAGCGCCTGTCGTTCGAGTGTCTCGAGATGCTCTTGACCTGGAATCACCAACACGCCTTGCAATTCGGCACACCTGGATTGCAGCAACAGCTTCAAGTACGCGCGCCCACGCGCGCCATCATCTCGCTCGAGTGTATGATTGCTGACTCGCGCAATCTCTCCCTAGGCCGACAACACGATTCTCAAGTGCTTGCTTATCAAGCTGCTCGATATTCTACTGCTGGGTAACTTTTCGTTGTCGGTGTTGCCCGTTGCTGCCGACTGCCTCTTGGTCTTCATTGCAGACGAGCAGGTACTAATCGTGACGCGAACGGGGTCGCATTCTGGTTGTTGACTGATTGATTGGATTGGATTGGATTGGATTGGATTGGGTTGAATGGTGTTTATTGTAACGTTATTCGCTTGATGGATGCAAGGCGGCGTATCAAGCACGTGTGGGCGAGATCCTGGCGACACAGCCCGAGCACGTCCAAGCGCTGCTAGTGGAGCAGTTTCAGAACTTGACGGCACAGACGCCAGTACACGGTGGCATGGCATTGCAGCGGTCGATTCGGCAAGAGTTTTGTACCAAGTTGCGCAGCTTCCTTCAAACATGTCGGCCGATCGTTGTTGTACAGCAATGAAGAACTCCTCCATTCATTATTAGCACTTGCGATCGTGTTGGAAGAGCAATATATGAATGAGCGCATCAAACGATAATAATAACGGTACAGTGAACGAAAGCAACGAGAAGAGGGCGAGGGGACATGGAGTGAGTAAGAGAGAGCGAGCGAACGAATGATGAAGACGGTAGCCCGTTACGAGGTTGCGTGAGTGCGTGCTCGCTTGCTCGGAGGCTCATACTCGCTCGGCTCTGTAGCGAAACCAAGCTCGTTAGGACATGTATCGACGCGAGCATGTCCGGCGTCAATGTACAATGCGTACCTCTCGCATGGTAGACTTCCACATCATCACGTCGGTGATAGTACTCAACGTCGTCAGCCGCTGACTTGTGTGTCTCTCGACTCGATACTCGCTCCTTGCTTCGCTCTCGATCTCGGTCGCGCTCTCGGTCACGATCGGACTTGCTCTTGTCCCGGCCGCTATCTTCTGACGACGATGAGGAAGAGGAAGAGCGATGCGCACGATCCGACTCGTCGCGGGAAGAACGATGGCTTCGATCCGAGGACTCATCGCGGGAAGAGCGATGGTGGCTGCTACTGCTACTTCCACGGTCTGACTCATCGCGTGAACGATGGCTTCGATCCGAGGACTCATCGCGAGAAGAACGATGGTGGCTGCTGCTGCTGCGCTCCGAGTCGCTTCGCGAACGATGGCTGCGGCTCGACTCGTCACGAGAAGAACGATGGTGGCTGCTGCTGCTGCTGTGATCTCGGTCGTTGTCATGAGAGCGGCTGCTGGTATGCTCGCCGTTCCTGTCCGAGTGTCGTGCATGGCGATCGGATCCATCGTACATTTCGTGACCTACTTCGGAAGAATCGTGGCCATTCATGGCGCGCGGTCGGCCATGCTGGTGCTGGTGCTGGTGCTGGTGTTGGTGTTGGTGCTGCTGCATAGGATCGAAGAAGGGCATTCCAGGACGCGGACCATGCATCGGAGGAACCACAAAGGCTCCCGGCATGCCGGGGTGATGGGGAGGTGGGTACATGAGATTGGCACGCGGCTGCACAATACCGAACAAGTCTGTGTGAGCCACGAGCCGGTTGCCGAGCGAGCAAGAGAGAGTGGAGACAAGAATACGTACCGGCATGAATGGTGGCATCATTGGAGGCATTCCAGCTGGAGGATAGCCTTGCATTTGAGCTGCATGAAGGAGGGCTCGATGGTGAGTTGCGTTGTTGAACTCGGACAACCCCACTGAGGAAAAGAGAGAGAGTGTGTCGGGTGTTTGACATACCTTGGGCAACAAGAGGGCATGCGCGGGCAACATGGTTCGGCTGGCCGCAGTTAAAACACACCCGCACGTTCTGTTTCGCAGATGCCGTGGCGGCCGCCGGGTCTTCAGCGGCGCCGGGAGTCATCCAGGCTGTGAGTGGCATGGCACCTGGCATCGGTGGCATCGGACGCATGATTGGCTTTTGCCCATCGACCATCGGTGCATCGAATGCGATGGGTGCAGGCAGGAGGCCTCCTCCAGTAACAGCACCGACACCATTTGTGGTGGGTTCGTTTGGCTGAATGGGTTGCGGCGGTGGTTGGAATGGTTGAGGCTGAGACTGCTGATGCTGCTGCTGTTGTTGTTGTTGGTGCTGTTGTTGATATGGTTGCGAAAAAGGTGGCGTGGCGGTGGTGGGAGTGATGCTTGCTTGTGGCTGTTCAGTAGAGCTGCTGCTCGCTGCGTTACTGGTGGCAGTGTTGTTGTTGTTGTTGTTGTTGTTGTTGTTGTTGTGGTCGTTGTCGTCGTCGTCAGTGGTGGTAGGAATCTTGGTGAACTCGACACCAAGCGGCTTGTTCCATTGATCGAAAGCAGCAGAATTCGGCGTCACCATTCCAAAGCCACCATCAGGCAGCAACAAGGTACCGGCGGCTTTTCCTCCCTGAGCGAGCGGTAATCAACGATGAGATTGAATCCATTGCTGCCACTACTGCACTGGCACACCGCGTACCTCGACCGGCTTGAGGAACGAACGCGGGATGCCGGTGGCCTTCTTTACCTTGTGAAAGTCGTAGTTCGGGTCTCCGTTCGTTGGGCAGTTGTTAATGTAGTGGCCGACGCCGTTGCAGCGATGGCAAACATAACTCGGAGGCGGTGGTCGGGACTCTTGAAACCTCTGTGGTCGTACGGCGTTCGAGTACCTTCGCGATACCGAGGTCCTGCACAGAAAGAGACGGAGGTAAGTAAGTAAAGGATCTGCACGCACTCGTGCCAAACACACATACTCTTGCCAATTTGATCCAGAGTCGATAATGCCACGAATCATCTCATCCTCACCGGCTCCAGCAGCAGTTGCGACTTTCTACAGCAGAGAGAGAGAGAGAGAGAGAGAATGACAGAAGCCACGGTACGACATTAGAAAGAACGATAAGAATCAATCTTCTCGGGAGCAGCATTTGACGTACCACTGGAGCTGGAACGGAGTTCCCATCGTCGGAAGTGGCTGGTGTCGACGTTCGCACGAGATATTGTGTGTAGCCAGCGCGAGTGGCCGGCACGCGCTTGACGATGACACTCGTATTCTTTGGAATCAAGCCCGCAACATCGGTATACTCTTTGGAGCACAACAATCACCATCATATGCGTCCGACAGCATCCAGAGTGATTGATGATCGCAAATATCACGAGAGCGATGAGTAATACGGTCAGCATTTGCAACAAACACGCGCGCAGAGAGAGAGAGAGAGAGCGGAGATAGAATAGTAGCGTAGAGGGAGAGGACGGTCGTGGTGTGACGGTGGTCGTGAGACTCTCTGTCCCTTGCGTGGTGTGACCCAGGAGCCTCTCGTCGCCAAGTAGTCTCATGTTGTCGGCGACGACGATGGATGCTCGTGGATATAAGATCGAGGAGTGTTTATCGAGTCGCTGGCCAGAGCAGCCTTCATCACACGATGCTTCTTCATCATCATGGTTGCGTAGCAGCATCACATGAATCGAACCGAATCTCCCAACGCACCGCGTCTCGTAAAGACACCAACCACAACCAACGAGCACAGATGCAGCAAGTACAGAGAGTCGAGAGGATAGGAGCAGCAGTAGCAGCGAGAGCGGGCGTTGTTGGTAGCAGTGATGGTTGTAGTGGTGGTGGTGGCGTAGCGATGACAACAAACCTTCTCCAGTCTGTGCGTTGGTGATGTTGAGGTCGATGTCGGTGGCTTTGCCGAGCTTCTGCTTCTGGAGGATACCACGCTTGAGGTCGCCGACTGAGATATGGCTGCCACTGAAGGTGATGGTGTCGTAGTCCTTGGAGCTCTTGAACTTGTAGTAGACGGTCATGATGTTGAGATGTGGAGGTGGAAGTGGATGTGGATCACGCGATCGCTGCCTAGCTCGCGAACTGGTCACACTGTGGCTAGCGTGATGAGTCTCGAGGAGCGAGCAATAGGCGCGTCTTGTACAACAAAGCAACTATCGAGGTAGCTGGGTTGCGTGTATCTGGTGCGTAACCAGCCCGATCTATGACCAGAAAGTGGTGTTGCTGTTGCTACGTTCCCGCGATTCAGTTTTGATGTAGAGAGAAGAATAAACGATAGTACTAGGAGAGCTTCTTGTTGAGATACGCTATATCTATATCACCCAAGCCACTCGAACGTGCGTTCAATCTCCACAGCCGAGCCCAAGAGATCGAGGAGCGCGTGTGTGTGTGTGTAAGCGAGAGAGGGAGAGGAAAGGACTGAGGACGAGGAAGGAGCAGAGAGGCCCTCAGTGAAGCGGGAAAAATCCTAGAGCGCACCATCGCTTTCTCGCGCCCGACAATGCGATCGCAGTGTAGGGTTTCCCGTAAGCTCGGGGTCGCTGTACTTGACGTCAGCGCCTTCATTCCTCTCTCGTCGCTCGCCACAGCTCAAACACACGGAACTCTCCCTCTCTCTTGCTCGTGCTCCCTCAATCCCCCTCTCCATACCCTCCTGCGATCGTATTCAGTATATCACAGACACTCACGATGCTTCGATCTATGGTGATGGTTCGATCGACGGTGCCTGCGGTCGTGGCACGAATGTACTCGAGTTCGGCGGCGCGAAAGCTGCGAGAGACCGCGGCGGCTACGATCGAGGAGGCTCGTGCTGCTGGCACCTTCAAGCGCGAGCGTGTCATCACGGGGCCGCAGCAGGCGTTGATCACGGTCGCGAGCGAGAGCAAGCCGGTGCTGAACTTTTGTGCCAACAACTATCTCGGTCTCAGCAACCATCCCGCGGTGCTGCAGCGAGCCAAGGAGGCGATCGACACGCACGGCATGGGTCTCTCGTCCGTGCGCTTCATCTGCGGCACGCAGGATCTCCACAAGAGCGTACGACTCGCACCTGCATCCGATCATTCGAGACCGACATCTAGATCTGGAATGAGCGCGTGTTGATGTAAGAGATGGTGTATCCAGCTCGAGGCCAAGGTCGCCGCCTTCCATCACATGGAGGACTGCATCATCTTCCCGTCGTGCTTCGATGCCAATGGCGGTCTCTTCGAGGCGCTGCTCACGTACGCGGCACCACTCTCATTCATTCGTTCATCTATGATGCTCGAGTATTGATGCGTGTGGTGCGTTGATGGCGCCGTATGCAGCGCTGACGACGCCATCATCTCGGACGAGCTCAACCACGCGTCGATCATCGATGGCATTCGCCTCGCGAAGGCGCAGCGATATCGCTACAAGCATCTCGATCTCGCCGACCTCGACGTATGCGCTCACTGGATCGATTGCCTCGCAGGAGCGCTCGGAGAGGTTGTTGATCATGCATGAATGGTGCACACTGTAGGCCAAGCTGACCGAGGCTCGCTCGGCTCGAATGCGCATGGTCGTCACCGATGGCGTCTTCTCGATGGATGGCGACATTGCTCCGCTGCCAAAGATTGCCGATCTCTGCGAGAAGCATGAGTGCGTACATTGTGCGATCTCTGACGTCGAATGGAACTCAACGAATTCGGCTGATCAGCGATTGTGGATCGTGGATTGTCACAGTGCCATATTGATGATCGATGAGTGCCATGGTACTGGTGTCATTGGCAAGGTACACACCTACGCTCGCTCACACATACGCACGCTCACATCCACAGCCACCTATCGAATCTCAACGATTACGACGTGATCCATCACTGTGCTAGACTGGTCGAGGAACGCCCGAGTATCACAACGTCATGGATCGTGTCGATATCATCAACTCGACCTTCGGCAAGGCTCTCGGCGGCGCCACTGGTGGCTACACCGTTGCTAGCGCCGAGGTCGTGGGATTGTTGCGTCAGAAGGCTCGCCCGTACTTGTTCTCGAACTCACTGGCACCGTGCACTGCTGCCAGTGCGCACGAGGCGCTTGATATCTTGATGCGAGATCCCTCGTACATTGGACGGTACGCCGATCCAGTGTAGCTCATGAAATCAATCGATCGTTGCTGATCACCTTGTGATACTGCCGTAGATTGGCTGACAACACTCGCCGATTCCGCTCTCGAATGACACAAGCTGGCTTCAGTACGAAACAACCGACAAACACACCAATACCTCAACCACAACAACAACACTCACTGACTCTATCTGTCCGTGTCCATCGCGTTTGTGCACCGCAGAGATTGCTGGAATCGACCATCCAATCTCACCAGTGATGCTCGGAGACGCACGCTTGGCCGCTACGATGGCCGATGACATGCTGGCTCTTGGTATCTACGTCATTGGATTCAGCTATCCCGTAGTACCCAAGGGCCTTGCGCGCATTCGAGGTACGATCGCCAGTGGAGAGCTTGCTCGTGTTGCTGCTTACTGATTGCATGTGCGCTTGTGTATGTGTGTGCGTGCGTAGTGCAACTCTCGGCTGCTCACACGCTCGACCAAGTCGACCAATGTGTCGATGCCTTCATTCAAGTGGGCAAGCGACACGGCGTGATTGCCTAAGTGTTGAGCACAAGGGATTGAGTGTGACACGCTGCACATTAAAACAACCAAACGAACACACCGCGCAAGCTCGGTGTTTAGATGTATTGTGCGAGACACGACGCAGTACAAGTGGCAGCGGCAGTGGCAGCGGCAACCTGGTTCAAAAGTCGTCGTCATCCGCGTCCTCCCACTCGATCGAGATCGAGGCGGCCTCCTCCTTCATTTGCGTGAGGCCCGTAATGTCCTCGAGGAACGTCGGGCTGTTGAAGGCCTGGAACAAGAACGCATCACCTTGCTCGAGATACGCCGACACGACCTATACGAGAGTGTATAAGAATCATCCCACACTGCGCGGATGCAACACAAATGCGCCTGGCTGGCATCGTACCTTGTGCGAGCACGCCGTGCACTTGTCGTACGCGTTTCCGACAATCAAGTTGTTTTGGAACTGCGACAAGAAGCCGCGAATCTGGTGCGGCACGATTCCGAACGGAGTCGGCGAGGCGGCACTGCTCGAATGGCTAGTGTGCAAGTCAGCGGGTGCTTGCGCTCTGTACAACGGTCAACGGGTTCGCGTAAGAATACTGCTGTGGTGGCTGCTACCATCCAGAAACACAAGCGAGAGTCCTCCGATGCATACCCGAGCGGGTGGTGCAGCAGCGAGACCATCAGCTCGACCGCAAGGCAGCTTGCCATGAACGAAACTCCCGGACGAGTGACGGTGCATTGTTGGTCAAGCGTGCGGTTGGTAGTCGACTGCATCAAGTCGGTGAGTGAACGAATGTCGTCTCTTGCGCATCACAAAGACCTACGACCACACCAAGTGTACGTACATCCTGTGGTGCAACCACATCATTGCAAAAGTAGCAGCCCAAACGAGAGGACAGCAGACCAGTTTGCTCAGTCTCGCTGCTCTCGAACGTGCACGAGTGGCCATGACGCATCACCACAAAGGTATCAAAGCCGAGCGCAGCATTGATGCAAGGCTATCGATTGGTTTCAGATCGTGCGCCGTGAGGAAATGGCAACGGCTTGTGAGTTTCCAGGCTTGCCCAAACGTGCTAGGGCTCTCGCGTGCAAACGGTACCTTGCGGAAGGCACTCGTCAAGAGCGTCGGGAGCCAACGGCTCTCACGCGAGTCCATGAGCAGGAACACAAAGTCGTGCTCTTGCACCAACTTGGTCAGAGTGGCGATCGACTGTCGAACGCTATCGACCTCTCCAGCCGATACAGCGTGACCAGGCATCGGGATACTCATCGTGATTCCAGTTGCATTCTATCGGTCCGTAGAAGCCCCTCAGAAACACATACGAGCGGGTGTCGGTAGATTCGCGAGTACATACGACAGCAGGAAAGATCTCCTTCAAGCGCATGGCGGCCGTGGCAGCCTTGGGGCTCCCACCATCGAGACAATCAACAAACTGGAAGAGCGTCTGGCGCACTGGGTTCGAGAACGACACTCGGCCGTTGTCGACGAACGTAATGTTCCTCACGCCCCATCCCTAGGAAGCAGAAGCAGCAGCAGCGTAGTTAGTGTTGAGTACGTATCCTACAGCCAGGGTGATTGCAGAGAAGGTTCAACGCACCAAGAGCGATCGGGCAACGTTGCAACCGAGCGTTCCAGCACCAAGGAGCAGACACTTGGTTTGCGCAATGAGATCGAGATCGAGCTCCGGCATCAAGCGCCACTTCATCAACTTGAGATTCAGGTCGACCTGTGACACGGCAAGCTTGACAGGGTCCATCTGGCTACCGAGCTCGACTGTACGCGGAGCGAGCTTGCCGGCAGCATTCTTTTCCCATCCCACAGCCGTGATTGGCCCATCTATTGCATATCAGTACCCAACCAAGCGAGTGAGTATGCGTGTGAAATGTAGTGAAATGCAATGAAATGAGTGAGCTCGCGAGAGTATGATGGCATTGATGGTAGCAGCAATGTGTTTGTACCTCCATGGGGAGTGTCAGGAATCACAGCCGAGATGACAATCGACGAGTTGAGCGAGTGGCTATCCTCACGCAAACATACGATGCGAACGTTCTTGGTCTTGAATCGACGAGCGAGTGCCCACAGTGTGTTACGAACTGGCCAACCGCTGTTGCCAGGCAATCCACATGGATCCGCCACGCCGACGAAGACGTGATCGGCAGTCTACACTCCCCAACGTTCGTGAGCATACAAAGAGCCGTGGTGATGCTGCTGCTGCTTGATGAAACAATAGAATAGAATTGTGCCTCGTACGTGCTTCTCGAGCAAGGTGCCAAACTCCGACAACGGGGCGACCGTCACTGGACCATCATCGCTGGGACGAATGATCACACATGCAGCATCAGCACCCTGCTTCTCGCTCCTGAATCGGCGGTACTCGTTCTCGAGCGAAGAAACCTGCTCGTTGGAGCACATGGCCATCGTCGTCGTCGTCGTGAGAAGGGAGGTTCCTCCTCGCACACGGCAGCATCATTCCGGCTCCTGCACACTTCTCAACGAACCTGCGAGGAAGAAAAGACATTGCCCAGTGGTGCGGCAGGCTCAGACTCTTGGATCTGATGCGCCGACGGGAAGGTCAGCGCCGGGAAGGCGCACCAGTACGTGAACTTGTACTTCTTCAAGTCGCCGAACGACACCATCACGAAGCGCTGCAGTAGATTCGGTCGATCGAACGCAGCTCCCGAGTCGATGTCGGCCACAATCTAGCAACAACAACAATATATCCCACTCGAATCAATCGAATCGAATCGAATCGAATCGAGTTGAATCAGGTGCGGTATATGTACTTGAAGAGCAGCATGGTGGAAGAGCGCCTTCTTGTCGAGATCACGGAAGGCCTCGATGGTGTTGGTGTTGTGCAACTCACCCGGCACGATATACGCGCCCTCGATGTCGCTTCTTGGATCGGTGGTATTGAACGATCCACCGTCGAGGCACAAGCGGCTCGGCACCTCATCGTGGGCCGCCGGCACCGCGGCGTCGGCGCTCGACGACGACGACGACGGAACCACGACCGACGGCACAGCCGATCGGGCCTGGTGCGAGCGATAGAGGCCCAACAACGGCACACCGGCCTCGGACAGCTTCTGAACCTCGAGTTTGTGCTTGGCCAGCGCACTCCAGAAGCCTACTTCGACCGAGCTCTGGAACGGTTGGAACTGCATCGGAGTCGCTGCCATGTCGCGATCAATCGTGTGCGGCCTCCTTTGAACGAACGAATGAATGCGCACGAGTTCGAAAGATTAGCGCCTGCAAGAAGCGACGATCGTGTCGTGTAGATTGTAATCTACACAATGGGCGTAGTGTTGGTGGGTGTAGATGGGGATACTTACTCGTAAAAATATCGATCAATCGAGAGAGCGATAGCAACGTGTGCGAGCGAGCAACGAAACAAATGAATGAACGGAAAGGAAAAATCGATTCGTTTCGCTTTGAAACACTACTCGAGTACAGTCGATGGCTGAGTCTGAGAGAGTGAGAGAGCCATGCCGCACCGATAAAATCAGAAACCCTCGACCTGATGGAGGAGAGCGATCGCAGAGGCGACGATGCAAAAAATGAAAGTGACTACAGTAGAGCGATCGCTCAGCGCGGCCGTGTGTTCATTCGTTCCCTTCCCTCATCAACGACACACGCACACATCCAAACGTCCAATCGATCGATCAAGTGAGTGAGTGAGGAGGAGCTCACGCGCGAGATATAGAGAGATCGCACACATTGGTGGTGTACTCGCGTACAACCGGTGATCGGTTGCGTTGGTGTGGTTGCTGGGATAGATCGCGATCGTGCGAGATATCGAGGAGCTACCCGACCCGATCCGATCGATTGATCGATCGATCTCGATTGGTTGAGAGATATCTGACTCACTCTCTCGTTGATATACGAACATTGGATCATGGTATGTCAGCGAGTGGGATCTTTGCGTGCTTGCGATAGTGTTTGTGCGCTCAGCCGGATACTGAGCGTCCGTGAAGTTGTACCGCGTGAACGTGAGCCACTATCGCACGGGAGTGTGCTTGTTCGAGCGAACGTGGCGCTGGCTCGAAGCCGGTAGCGCCGATCCGGGTGGCTTCTCGAATGTAGTATTGGCTCTCGTCAAGTTTGGGAGAGAGATTGCGGCTGGAGGTACATCAAGAACTATCTCTCTCTCTCATCGTGGTGGGGATGATGATGATGATGATGATGATGATGATGATGATGATGATGATGATGATGATGATGATGATGATGATGATGATGATGATGATGATGATGATGATGATGATGA
>Ga0209935_1002658_pt1 | contig 20884 bp, 32 predicted proteins | sample ThiBio_1000_plan_2_FD_183958 | JGI IMG/M metagenome (GOLD analysis project Ga0209935, IMG submission 183958) | Wastewater bioreactor microbial communities from Cape Town, South Africa - Thiocy_cont_1000_plan (SPAdes) | ecosystem: Engineered > Bioreactor > Thiocyanate-remediating >...
TTTGCTCCGCGATCGATTGATCGGGTGCGCCCTTGATCATTTGAAGCGACTCGAGCAGCAGCGTCAGAGCGAGTGCCGTATCCTCATCGCTACGGATCAGCGGCAGCTCGGGCTCTGCCGGTAGTGCTACGACCGCCGACTTTGTCTTGGAAGCTCGGACGCGTTGCGCTAGCGCCTTGAACGAGGGCCTCATAGCCGCAGTGTGGGGTTGGTGGAAGGGGAGGAGAGGTTGAGACGGGCCAGCGAGCGCTACAGCGCCAGAGCAGCAGGCCTCAAGTACGAGCGGCCTGAGGCATTCGCTGAGGAGGAGCCGGGGTACGCGCGAACACGGCGAAAATAGAACCACGAACGAGCGGGCAAACAAGAACACTGAAGCAGCTTCACAATATCTCCATCTCACGATCTCGGTGGTGGTATGAAATGTACAGATCTAGATATTTACTCCTTTAGCGTGCCGTGCGTGTGGATCTTAGTGGTGTGGTGTGCTAGTGTGTGTGCTGGTGTGTGTCAGGTTGTAAACTGATATGCTTCGCGTACTGCGCGATCATCGGGCGGTGTTGGTCGCGTGTGTGCGGCTCGTGCTACTTGTGCTTCTCCTTGCCGTCCTTCTCCTTACTGGCTCCGGCTTGAGTCTCCTTGTCGCTTGCGCGCTCTTTGGAGATGGCGTTGGCCAGTGCCGCGAGGCGCTCACTCTGCGCGCTTTCGCCTCGTATCGTGAGGAACTTGGCGTAGTCCCGCAGGCACGATATATCGGTTGGATTGGCCTCGAGACTCTGTAGAAAGTACTCCTCGGCGCGCTCGACGCGGTTGCAACGCCACAAGAACTTGGCGTACGCGTACAAGGTCACGGCGTCCTGCTTGTCGGCCTCGACGGCGCGTATGTAGTACTGGTCGGTCTTCTCGATGCGTGGGTCCGACAGGCTGAACGTCACCTCCTCGAGGTTGGAACCTCGGCTCATCTGGAGCTCGCTCAGCCGTTCCCAGCACAAGGCGCACAGGCGCAACAGCTGCTTGTTGGTCGGATTCGAGCCGAGCGCCTCCTCGTACTTTTCGATCGCCATCGCAAACAGCTCCATAGCGCCGCGATTGTCGCCATCCAAGCGGCAAAAGATGCCCTTGTAGTGGTAGTACGAGCCGAGCGCCTCGGCGACGATGTTCATGTGCTAGAGTCGCCCGTCCGCCCGCGCGCGCGTACGAGTGAGTTGCTGCTCACCAATGCACCACTGCACCACCACCACCCGCGTACCTTGACACGCTCACCAATCTCGGCCAGATCTGAGTCGTCGAACGGCTCGGGGCTCTGGAACGCCTTTCGGATACGCGTTCCCGTGTACTTGCGCGCCGCCATCGGCGTGAACTTGAGGCCGGTCAAGCTCTGCACGCGCGAGAACAACAATGCCGCAGGCTCGACAGCCGGTGTGTCCCACGCGGTCAAGATGATCTTGAGTGGGAACACGTCCTCGGTGAGAATGTTGCGCACGCTGAACTTGGTCTTGAGCTCCTGCTTCAGCGTCACGTTCCAGTAGACGGTCGACTGGCGCGACTTGCCGAACACCAGGTTCAAGAAGCGCACGATTAGGTTGCGGTACGGCGCCTCGAGCGGCTGCTTCAGCTCCTCCATCTTGCGGCGAAGCTTGGAGCGCAACAAGTTCTTGAGCACACGACCGAGCGCCTCGACCACCAACAAGGTCTTCACCTCTTGGAACTGATCGTCGTCTCGAACGTGCTCGAGCAACAGGCCAATGTGACGAATGCAAATCTGCATCGTCGTTGGTGTCGTCAGCCAACCAAACAACCCGCGCGCCCACTCGTTCGCAAGCTATCGCTATCTACGACGTACGCCCTTGAAGTGAAGTGCCTCGGCGATACGAAAGTTATTCAGTTGGCCTTTCGATTTGGCCTCGACGATCTGCCACACGAGCGTCTCGCGTACAAACTTGGGTATGGTTTCCTCGCGCAAATAGGTTGTAGCCAACTACGCGCGCACCAAACAAACAAACATCATCGAAGCGAGAGAGTGAGTGAGTCTTCGACATGATCGATTGTGTGCTCAAGACACGCGCGTACCTCGATCTCTCGGTTGTGTACCACAGCATTGGGATCGGCCGTCACAAAGCCACTGAACGCATCCGAACATAGTGGCTTGGCGAACGACTTGATAAACTCGGGTCGAAACAATCGATAAAGATGGGAAGCACGAATGCTGTTTTCGTACGTCAATGAGTCAGTACGAGAATAGCACGCGAGAGAGAGAGAGAGAGAGAGAGAGAGAGAGAGTCAGAGAGACAGAACTAACCTTGTATCCGGTGTCTCAGGTGGCAACACGCGCGAGAAATCCAACAAGTAGAAGTTGCCATCCTGACGACCGAGATTGAGTGAGCGAATGAGAACACGAGTACCTTCATGCGCACATACACTCACGAGAAAGAACTCGCGCATAGACGTACCGTTCCATAATGACCCTCGACATCGGCAGCGGAATGCAAGACCTTCCAACCACGACGAACTTTGCCTGAAGGCATTCGTAAGCCACAAATGTGGCTCTTGATGTTGATGTTGGTGGCGGCCTTCTTCATCAACTGGTTCATCAAGGGGTTGGAGTTGTGAATCGTGTAGCCGCCGTCATTGGTGCCGTACACCAGTGTGCTACTGTTGATCGGTAGAAGCTGTACCCGCGACACACGTATTAGTGATGCCCGCTGATATCTGTCTGTCTATCATCACCGAAGGCTGCGGTATGGCAACAACCGATACATACCGACATGGCAACCAGTCGAAAGCCTACACGCGAACCAACCGGCCATCGAACCAACCGGCATCAGTGAGAAAGTCGTTGTAGTTTTCGAGCGACACCCCAACGTACCCATGTAATCCACGAGTGCCATCAATGGAACTCGAAGCTCTCGAACGCCGCTATTAAAGTACGAGATCAATCCTTTGAGCTCGTTACCAGCCACCTTGGCTGCGGCATAATCACTGCCAAGGATGCCTTCCGAGTCGACCGCGAACTTGAAAAGCAAGTTATGCACTGTTGCCATCGGCGCCGTTGGACGCACGCACACAAACGAGATACGGTAGCGTCGATCAGCACCAATCGATCAATCGAACACCACACCACACACACTCTCGGTTGCTGAAACGTACCAATATACTTTTCTCCACCGGCGAGGCCACCAAGCTTGGCGGGCTTGATAGTCTTGTGTTCGACCGGCAGGAAACGCTCCGAGATGATCTGTCATAATCAACAATGAGTTCTCTCTCTGTCTCTTTCTGTGATAAGCGATGCTCCAGTATGACGTACGATACGACCGTAGGTCTTGGCACAATGGAGAAAGTCCTGCGAGAGCTTGAGCAGCTCGGCATTGGCGGCCATCAGCAACTCCAACGGCGTGTCGGTATCGAAGCTTCGAATCGTGGTCAAGGTGCTCTGGAATCGGTCCATCCACTTGCTGGTCGGATTGTCGTGCTCCTGTGATCGCAAGAAGAATCGAGAGTCAATGCCCGAAACCGAGATCAATACAACGCAGCCAACGGATGCCAGGTGGTACGCCAACAGACGGGGTCGCATATCGACAACTCGAGGCAACAATAACGGCACAACGATGGAATCGCTACGAAGCGAGAGCAGCTAAACACACACACACGACCACCAGTGGATCACAACGACAACGTACTGCTGCGGCGGCGGCGGCGGCCGCTGCCTCCTTGGAGGTTGGCTTCCTCTCGTCGCTGCTGGATTCGACCTCGCCCGTGTCGCCAATGTGGTCCGGAAGGCTGTAGGCGCTGCCCGACGCACTGCCCGACGCACTTCCCGAGTCGTGGTCGCTATCGGCGCCACCGTCTTCCTCCAATCCACTGATCGATGGAATGCCCGAGTAGGCGGCGCTCGACGGATCGAACACGCCGTACGCATCGACCGCAACGGCCGACGCCGTGCCGGGAGATGGCGAGCCCTCGTCGTCGTCGCTAAACTGCAAGGTCTTGAGCGGCTTCGAGGGCCGCTTCTTGGTGCGGTGCTTCTTGGTACCGTGTCGCGACGAGGACGAGCGCTTCGACGACGAGGACGAGACCGAGTCGTTCGAGGCCGTGGCGCTCGCGGTACCTGCGACTGCGCTTGCGGCCGCCGCCGCCGCCGCTCCAGGGCTCAGCGAGCCTCCGCTGCTGGAGCCAGCGGGCTTGCGCTTGCGCTTACGACGCTCGTCTTCGTCACGCGCGCGATCCTTGTCCTTGTCCTTGTCCTTGTCCTTGTCCTTGTCCTTGCTCGCGCTGGCAGCCGGTGTTTGTGCCGGCGCGGTAGGCGTCGTCGGTACGGCGCCGTCTTCCTCATCGCTACTGAAGCGAATCTCGTCGTCGGTGAACTCGTCCTCGTCGGGCTCCTCCTCGTCGATCACGACATCGGGATAATCGTGTTGTACCGAAGCGTCGATATTGGGACCGAGCGCCCAGAAATCGGCCTCGCTCGCACGGTCGACGACGAGGTCTCGTCGTTGCTGTACGCTGAGCGAGCTGCGCAGAGAGTCCTTGTCGGCCGCGAACCACTGTCGATTGGGCGACGACACGAGAGGTATCTGGACTCGCTCGAGCGCGTCCTTCCACGAGCCGCTCGTGGCAAGGTTCTTCAATGCCATCGTAGGAGCGCAACACTCGCTCGCTCGCTAACCTCACTCACCCCCTCGCCACTCACTCGCACGCCTGCCTCGGCTCGATTGCAGATAGATATGGCGCGCCAAGTGACACGTGCGAGCGAGAGGGCAGACAAGCAACAACAAACAACAAACAAAAACCGAACTTGACCCTGCGCTACCGCTGTTCCCTGCTACACGAGGTTTTGTAGGTTTGGTTTTTCATTCGCTTTCTCCTCTCTTCGCCTCCTCACCTCCATCGCACGCTGGTTCTACAAGCCCGCTAGACCTCGACCTCGTCCTCGTATATCGAGTGGTTTGTTGTCTTTGTGTCTGTGTGGTGTATCTGTTTGTGTGTGTGGTGTACCTGTGAAGAGAACAATGGCTGCCGCTGCAAAGTCTACGCTGCTCGCTCGTCTACCGGCACTCGTGGCTGAGAACAAGATCTCGGAGCTCCTGCGCCAAGCTCGAGAGCTCGAACTCTCGGCCCTCGACGAGGACTCGCTCACCAACGACAACCTGCCGCTATATGGAGTGCAGCTTCTCTCGAACTTGATCCTGAACGAACTGTACGTATTGCTTTATGCTTTACACACAGAGAGACACATATGAAGCGAGAACCGCGTGCTTGTGGGCTCGTTCTGCCTCGCTCTCGTCAATGATAGCGATGTTCCTCGTGTTGTTGGTGACGATCATGCATGGTAACCCACCCGTCACCTCGAATGCGCCTGCTGGCCATACGCACTCTACCCTCGTGCAGTGAGAACGCGCGATTTCTGTGGAAGCGAGTGCCGCAAGCAGTCAAAGATGGCGATGCTGAGCTGCGCGCCATCTGGGCCATTGGTAAGGAGATGTGGCGTCGCAACATCGTTGATGTCTACCGCACACTGAAGGCCTTCAACTGGTCGCCGATCCACCGAGCGCTCGTCGATCTATTGGCAGGTATGTGTGCTTGCTAACACAAACGAGCGAGTGAGAACGAGTGAGAGCGAGTGAGAGTGAGTGAGTGTCACTTGAGCGCGACAAGATCTTGTGTGGCAATCCTCGCCACCGTGATCACATAGCGACGAATAGCAAGCCTATGCGCCACCAATGATGCTGAGACGGAGAGAACATTGGTTGTTTGTGGCCACACACGTAGATGCGTACCGTGAGCGCACGTTTTCGTTGCTCTCGCACGCCTATTCGTCCATCTCGATCGCGGATACGTCGGCCTATCTCGGCCTGCCCGAGGACCAAACCAGTGCTTGTATGAGCAAACTCCTCGCCACCACCTCGCCGCCATCTGCTCGTTGCACTTGAGCTCTAGCGGCTTTACTTACCTTTGTGCGCAACCTGCATTGATGTCATGTCGCCCAATTCAACCCGATTCGTGTGTGCCTGGCCTTCTCGCGTGCGTTCAGTCGCTGTCGGAAAGGGCTGGCGAGCCGATGGCACCATGCTGCTCCCCACACCATCGAACACCACAAAGCCGAATCCGACCGGCCTGCAGCAGCTACGACAGCTGACCGACTACATTGTGTACCTCGAGCAAAAGTGAGCGCCACCGAGTGACAACCAACCACCAATCACCAATCAACCACACACACACACGTGTGGTGGATGGCTCCGCACATGACCACACAAACCATGATCCAGACTTGATACACATTCGCTCGTTTGCCTCACCCACTGCCGCCGGCTCTTCATTCTTGTGTGCATTCCTATCTCTCCCTCTCCCTCTGTTGCTGACTCCCACCATCTTCGCCACTACTGGGCCTTGCTCTCGCCGCCGCCGCCGCCGCCGCCACGGCGCCGAGGCTGACCTATAAACCCAAGCCCTCGCGCTACATCCAACCAGACGATTGACATTCATTCGCTCGGCATTCATTCGCTCAGGCAGAGTACAAGTGACTTCAAGTGCTCCATGTCGGCTTCAAGTGTCATAAACCGAAGCGGGCTCACAGAGAGGCTTAACGGCTAATCCCCAAGTCCCAAAGCTCGCCACCGCTCGATGGCCTGAGACGCAGCGCCTGACACACACACACAAAGGCCCGCTCCTGCTGCTGCGTGCCTCCTCTTTTCTCTTTGTTGCTGCTCCACCAAGGCCACGCCGTCGTGTTGTTGTGTATGTACGACCGCCACCGCTACCGCTACCACCGCCGCTGCTGGCGTAGAGAACACAAGTGGTAGAGGAGGAACTTGCATATGCGTTCATGCACCTGGGGCTTGTGTGGGCGCGAGTAGAGCGCTAGATCTAGAGAGGTTGCGTTGGCTGCGATCTTGCGTGCTTCTGCGCGCGTATGTATCTGGTGTCCGTGTGTACACGAGAGGAGTCGTGTCGTAGTGGTGGCTCGTGTCACCTCCAACGCACAGCAGCACGAGCACTACTCATCGAGACACTGCGTGGTGTGACGAGAGCTGCGCGTGGTACCGAGGCGTGCTGTTTCTCGTTCGCGTTATCGATCGTATCATCGTTAGCGCCTTTGCTTTGGTGGAAGCACTGTCTGGTGGCTCTCCTCCTGCTGTCAATCAGTACCTCGCTCTCCAGTTCATAGAGTTCGTGTATCATTCGATCGAGTGCTCCTCGAGCATGATCATGGCTGTGTTGCATGGAGTTATCTATTGTTTTTTCGTGGTTGTCGTTTGTTGCTTTGTCGCTGCATCGTACAAACGCGTGGAGCTGGAAAGAGCAAGACCGAGCGCGCACATCGATAGCAGCAGTAGCAGTTGATGCAGCTGCTGCTGCTGTTGCACGTATACGCGGAGCGATTACTGATGTATATCTATCCGCGTGCTGGGAACCTGACCATACAACAGAATACCACAGACACATACATCCCGCTCGAACCAACAGTATGGCTACTCAAGCTGAGCGTCTGAAGGCTTTGGAGAAGGTCAGGGCTGGTGCCCGCATCGGTGGCAAGGGCTCCATGCGCCGAAAGGTCAAGAATGTACACAAGAAGGGCTCGGACGAGAAGAAGCTCCAGGCCACCTTGAAGCGCCTGCAGGTCAACAACATCCCCGGCATCGAGGAGATCAACATGTTCCGTGACGATGGCACGGTCATTCACTTTGTCAACCCGCGCCGTATGTCCCCATCCTCTCCTCCTTTTACTCGCGGGCGCCTGCGCTGCCAAGGCTTTCGTTGTGTTGTTGCTCATCCATCTCCCCCCTGCTCTGTGATTTGCTTCCTCCTCTCTCTCTCTCTCTCTCTCTCTAGTCCAAGCCTCAATCGGCGCCAACACCTATGTCATCAGCGGCAATGCCCAGGTCAAGAGTACGTCCTCTTCCTTCTGCCTTCGAGAACGAGAACGAGAGCCGGCACTCATCAATCATCGTTGCTTCTCTTATTTTGTCCACGACAGAGCTCCAGGATCTCCTCCCCAACATCCTCAGCCAAGTTGACCCTAGCGAGTTCTCGAAGCTTGCTGAGCACCTCCGCCCGCCGGCGGGTGCTGAGGCCGACGACGATATCCCCGACCTTGCCGAAGACGATGCTCCTCCTCAAGCGGAGGCCACCGCGTAAGTGTTCCAGTATCTCAATCGGATAACAAAATACAACAATGCCATTCGTACAACGCGCAACCATATTGGTGTCTGTCTGCCTGCAGCGCGCGAGCTACTGCTCCTGCAGCGCGCGAGCTACTGCTCCTGCAGCTGCTGCCGCTGGTCTCGCAAGCGATCCAGCTCATGCGCCATCTCCGCGATTTCTGTACGCGCGCACGCCATATGAAAATGCGCGCGCCTTTCAGCCTGATCGTCGTTGGCGCTGCTGCGTGCGTTCTCGTAGTGCTCGGTCACGTACGTGCTGGTGCAACGCGGCAACATCCACCGAGCAGCGCGGCGCCTTCGCTGGTGACCCAGCTATCCAGCGCCTCGGCAAGCGTCGCAAACGGATATTCGGGATCGTGCTCCCATTCGCGGCTGCTGGCGTTCCATCTCTCGCCCGAGTTGGGGTAGCACAACAGCATGGGCCGGTGTTGCTTGCCGTTGGCGTCGACTCGGTAGCGGCTGTGCACTCGTGTCGAATTCTCGCTCCACCAACCATCGATCGTGCGCCGTATTTCTCCAAGCAACGATGCCACGAGTTGTGGCGCACAGCAATTCACGCCGATCGCAATCACGCAATCATACTCGAGTACTTTAGTCGCTCGCGCACACGCGTGCCGTGAGTGATAAGAAGTGCCTGTGATCGAGCTTGTGGTTGTCGCCATACCAGCAAGAACGGCGTCTGTGATGCTCTCGCCTGACGCGAGCTGGCCTCCCGACGAGCATGAGAAGCTGACGAAGCATGGCGGCCGACACGCTAGCTGCGGTCGTTGGTAGAGCCGATCGATCAGTGCAAGCAATTCAGTGGCCTCCCAGACACACGGCAGAGTCTCCAGCGCAAGCACGTCTGGCTTCTCTTCCAACACTGCCTCCAAACGACCGAGATGGTGCTCCTGTAGTTGCTCTTTGCTCCTACACCGACCAGAGTGAATGAGCGAGTGAATGAGTGAGTGAGTGAGTGCTCGCTCTCACCGCTCCATCCAGTCGTGGTTTGGCGTACGTTGTAAACCGATACGATCCCGTGTACTCTGAGCCATCAGCAAGGTTGGCGCCGTAAGGTCCAAGCGAAGCAGCGACCAGCGGACGGCGCATTGATGTGTTCGAAGCGTCGCCTGCCTTGGCCGTGGTATACAACTCGCAGGCTTCGCGAGCGAGCTGCACGCCTCGACGCATCAACATCGACGCCGACACGCCGGGAAACGCAGACGATAGTGCAGCGATGCTGGCTTGGTAGGTGGCCGTCGTCACGATACGGCTGCCTGCTTCGAGGAAGCTCAAGTGGACCTTGCGTATGGCATCGGGATTCGATTCGAGCGCATGCGCCGACCATAGCCACTAAACTTGGGTGAACCCCATCATCATCGCCATCACATCATCATCGTGATACTCATATCAATATTATCGCATCACTCAATTCAATCCAAAAGAATGGGGTTTAGTGAGGTTGTTGTTGTCGTCGACGCACTTTATCGAGAACCACGCCGTGTTGCTCCATGGTTGTCGCCAGGCCGCCATCCAGCAAAACCGGTCTCGAAGCATGGAGATCTGCAAACAGATCCATCTCCATCCTTCTGAGAGTACCAATATCTCGAGACCAGATTTTTCTTCTCCTTGATTCTCCTTGATTCTCCTTGATTCTCTTGGTTTGTGTGTGTTGCGCGAGTGGCGGGAAATAAGAAGCGGGGTACGCGCTGTCCCTCCTCTTTTGCTCCTCTTGCTGTGATCGTCTCTTCCTCTTCCTCTTCTTCCCCTGCTCGCTCCTGCTCCTGCTCGTGGCTGGTTGTCATAATTATTCTTCTTCTCGCCTGCTCAGTCCGAGCTCGTAATAACCAATCGACTACTGTCTCTCTCTCTCGCGAGTACTCTTGTGGAGGAGTGGTAGTCGCCTCTCTTGTATCATCTCTTTTCCTCTTTTTTCGTGATCGTCGTCGATAGTATGGCGCAGCAAGTCTTGTATTGTGGCGTGTGTGGCCTGCCACCGGAATACTGCGAGTTCGGTCCCGACTTTGAGAAGTGCAAGCCCTGGATCCAAACACACTGCCCTGAGGTGTATCCTGCGATTTTTGGTGCGTACGAAAGCATGAGAGCTGATCGTGATCGTGATCGTGCGCTATGAAGATAGAACCAGTGATGAGACCACTCGATACCCTTGCGTGGTTGCATGACAAACTGTTTGTATTCCCTGAGCGCTCGTTAGTGAGAGTCTCATATGCGTGGAGTTATTCGTTGATTGTTCGACAGTCGATTCATTCTCGTGTGTTTGTTTGATTTGGGACTTTTAGGAGGTGCTGCAGCAACAGCAACAGAGACTTCGAGCACGAGTTCGGTAGCACAGGAGCAGGCCACCGCCGCATCGTCGAGCTCCACACCAGCAACTTCGGCTGCTGCTGCTGAGGTTGATGCTGCTGAGGCTGAGCCGAATGACGCCGCAGTTCCTTCTTCTGATGGTCCTCCTCCTGCGACGGCTGGCGAAGGTATGTGAGCCGTGTGGTGTTGTTCTAGCACGCGACGCTTGGCGTGGATGACGATGATGATGAGCTCATTTATACTCGATCGATGGCGATGACGACGCGGCGCAACCAGATGGAGCAGTAGCACCTGATGGTCAACAACAGCAACAAAAGAAGAAAAAGAAGGTATTCATGCCGCCGCGGTCGTGCTCGTGCTCGTGCTCGCGCGCTCTCTCTGTGCCGCCCTGCTCACTGCGAGTTTTCAATTCTGGTGGCGGCGGCTCAGGGTGCACCGCCAGAGAATCCCAAGATCGTCATCTCCTGCCAAGCTCGAAACAAGCGCAAATTCGTGACGACCGTCACTGGCCTAGCTCTCTTCAGTACGTCCCGGACTTGTTGCGAGGCTGCTGGTTTGAGGTTCGATGCGGCTGACTGGCGCTTTGGTGCTCGATCTCCTCGTCCAGATATCAAACACAAGGATGCTTGCAAGTTGTTTGCCAACAAGTTTTCGTGCGGCGCCTCGCTGGTCAAAGGAAAGACGGACGAGATTGATATCCAAGGTGAGGTGGTCGAGGAGGTGAAGACGCTCGTGCAGGAGACCTGGAATGTACGTGCAGCAGCAGTATGCTCGATACTCGTGGCTTGTGGCTCGTGACGCAAGGATGTGTGTGTGTGTGTGTGTCGCTGATTTTCTGGTGCTGCTGGTGTCAATAGGTGGCCGACGAGTTCTTCGTGCTGGAAGAAGCAAAAGAGGGCAATAGAAAGCGGCGCTAAACGACGAGCGCCGCTCAGGTTGCTTGCTTGTAAACCCTCACTCGGAGCACTCGGTTGGGGAGAAGGAGCTCCAGCTCGCAGACGCATGCATGGCAGTATAGCTTCGCGAGAGTATACTGCTGCTGCTGCTGCGATTTTTGCATTGCGCGAGATCGAGATCGAGGCATAGTTCGCAGCGGGAGAACGGGATTAAGGAAATTTCGAGGGCTCGGGTTGTTTTACGTACGATCCCACAGCGCCGGGGTCGCCCCTTTCGCGCTTGTTGTTGTTGCTGTTTGCGTCCGCGTTGCTGTCGTGTTGGTGCTTGTTGCTGCTGCGTGTCCTTGACCTCCCGTTCCCGCACACACACACTCTCACTCGCTCTCGTTGTGTTGGTGTGGCTTCGAGCTCCTCTCCCTCCTCCTTGCAGCGTGATCAGTACTTTCTGTTGGTGCTCGTTTGTGTGCGAATCGACCAGTCGCTCGTTTCGCGAGTTGGATTGGTGCAAGGCCTTGCACTCGCGTGCGTGTTGGTTGGTTTGTGTGAGAGCGAGAGAGTGCGTCCTCGGTCTCGTGTGTCTGTGGTTTCCAGCAATCCTTATCCGTATCTGTGGAGTAGTCGTTGATCGTAAGAGCCAGCACTGCTCGGTTTGTTGTGATTGCTCGTGTGTGCGAGAGAGTGCCGAAGGAAGCTTCGTTCCGCGCTTTGCGTGGCGTGAGCGCGCGCGTGTGGTTGGCGCCGCGCTCTCAACCGTCGTCGCACCTTGCAACGTCCCTCGAGCTGTCGTCGTCCTCGCTTCGCCATCTGTAGCAAGCAGTTGCATCTTTCGGTCGTTCGTCGTGGTGCTCGTCGTCCTCGTACTGCTCTGCTCCATCGATAAGTATCTTTCGAACCGAGGCCTCCGCAAGGGTCTGCACCAACAACTGCCTCATCGGACGCGGCATTCGCTCGTTGTCGCATTGGTGCTTCTCTCTGCTCGCCTCGTGGTTGTATTCTGTGTCCCTATTCGCATCGAACTCGGATATTAGGTGTGATCGAGTGTTGCGTCAGCTGCAATCCTTTCTGCGCCATTCCTTCGTTCCTTCCTTCGTTCTCTCTCTCTCTCTCTCTCTCTCTCTCGCTTGCACCACCCATTCATTCTATTTATCTCGCGCGTGAACCTCGTGACTTTGTATCGCTCTCTTCCTCGCCTTCGTCACCATCATGACCACCATGGCGCAACCGCAAGCTACTCTGAACGAGGGCGCTACCGCTTTGAGCGCTGCCTCTCCCACCGAAGCACTGGCGACTGTGGAGTCCTCCTCGTCAGCAGTAGCAACAACAACCGCTGCTGTATCAAGCTCCTCTGCGGCTGCGGGTTCGCGACCATCCACATCCACAGGCCGTAAGCCATACGAGCAACGACAACACCAGCATCGCCATGGAGGCGATCGGCATCACCAACAATCCTACCAACAGTACCAGCAACAGCAACAACAACAGCCCCACCGTGGCGGTGGTGGCCGCAAAAAGGGCACCGGCGGCGGTGTTCGCGGCAGCAGTGGAGGCGGCGGCGGTGGAGGCGCGAATGCTTCCTCGTCAAAGTACTACGGTGGCAGTGGCGGCAGCGGCATCTCGTCGCCAGGTGTGCCAGCCGTACCACATCAAGGTGGTAGCGGTGGCAGCGGCGCCGGACAACTTCAGCCACCACATCAGCCTCCACAAGCTTCGGTCTCTGCGCCAACCAAAAGCGGCGGCGGCGGCGGCGGCGGCGGCGGCAGCGGTGGCGGGGGCCGTAGTAAGCAACGCAATCCGCCAGTCACGAGCATCGGTGTGCCACCGCCGCTGGCATTCGCACCGATTCCCGCTGGTCTACCGATGGGAGCGTTCGTTGCACCACCTCCGGCGCCCGGAATGCATGCGCGACCGAATCATCTCGCGGTCGTGGGCCACCACCAACACCACCTCCACGCGACAGTGGCCAACGGCGAGCCGCCTCTCATGCCGCCGGCGGCAGCGGCCTTGGTGGGCGGCGCACCGCTCGTGCTCTCACCGCATCTACAGGCGGTGCAAGCACCGCCACTCTCACCGCAACAGCAACCGCATTCCCCGTCGTCTCATCGAGCAGCGGCAGCCGCAGCGGCCTTTGGCCCGGCGGCGACACCCGGCGTTACGGCCGCTGTCGCAGGCGGTACACGAAGGGCGCCGCCACCTTCAATGTACCATCGCCCGACGAACATCGAGCCCGTGATCACGCCGATCCTCCCGACTCCGATGCAGAAGCACATTCCGACGCAGGTCTTTATCCAGCCGGCGTTCTCGTTCCAAGGCCAGAGGCCGTATGCGCCGGTGGACCTGGCGCTCCTCGGCGAGCCGATAGCGCGCGACAGCTCGCTGTACCACGTGGTGGTCGACACGGTGGCCAAGTGGAGCGGCTCGTATCGCAACGACCAGTTCCCGGGCATGACACCGACGTGCCTGAGCCGTATGCAAATACCGCACATCACGCCGGCGACGCACACCGTGTCGGTGAAGCTCGATGGCTTGCGTGTCTTTGTACTGGTGCTGCGCGGAGTCGTGTACCTGATCGATCGCAAGCTGTCGGTCTACAAGCTCCGATCGCACTACTACTACGTCGCGCCGCACGATCCGCATTACGACGGAGCGACCGAGTTGCCGCCGAGCGATATGCGTGCCAACAACAACTCGCTGCTCGATGGCGAGCTGATCGCCACGGTCGAGTCCAACGTGCCCGTGACGCCCGAGCGTATCAACTACTTTTTCGTCACGTTCGATGCCTTGTGGGTACTCAACAAGAACGTGCGCCAACTGAACCTCTTCTACCGCATCAACCAAGCGTCGTATCTCTTCAACATGATGCACCCACTCTATGGCCCTTCCGGCCCTCCGACCACTTCGGCGCCACCCGGTACCGCAAGCTCTCCTCCTCCCACAATAACGTCGACAACCACCGCAAGCGCCCCTGACGACGGCAACAAGACCACGGCTGCAACCGCTGCTGCAGAACAGCAGCTCACCACCTCGAACTCGACCACGACCGCTGCCGAATCTTCTGCTGCAGTCGCAGAGGCGTCCTCCTCCTCCTCCTCCTCCTCCTCCTCAACAACAACAACGACAACGAGTACCGAAGTCAGTGACGCAAGTAAGGCTCGACCCGAAGCACTGCGAAACAAGCAAGGATTGTTTCGGTTCGGCCTTCAGCGCTATTACACGCTCGAGGAACTGGAGCGTGTCTTGTACTATGATGCCCCGATGCTCCGGTACTCGTGGGATGGCTTGGTGTTCTCGCCACTGATGGAGCGCTACAAGCCCGGCTACTCGCTCTCGGTCCTCAAGTGGAAGCCGATCAACACGGTCGACTTTCGATTGCGCGTCGTGCTCGCAGGTTCGGCCGAACAGACCGAGGCCTTTGTGCAGTTGTTGCTCCTCAAGCAAGAGGAGCTTGTATTCTACGATTGGATCTCGGACATCGAGGGCCTGGTGCGCGCGGTTCTGGGAGCTCCTCTCTCAAAGCTGGCCACCGCATCGTCGTCGCAGCAAGTACCAACGGCGACGCCGTCAACAACAACAACAACAACAGCCGCCAGTGGCGCCGAAGGCGACGCAAGTGCACCGGCCACCGCGATCGAGCAACCAAGCATACTCGACAGCGCAGCCGTCACGGCCGTCATTAGCCAACTCGACGGAGCGATTGTCGAGTGCTGTTGGGACACCAACAGCGTCACGGTGATTCCGATGGTGGAATCGGGGCCGGTGGGCATGGTACCTGGCGTCGTGCAGCCGCTGTTATCGCGAGCCGTGCGTTATGGAGGCTGGAAGGCGGTGCGCGCGAGTGCCGATCGTTTGGTGCCAAATCCAGGTATGTTTCGAGCGAAATCGTGCGTGCGTCACCCGCTCGCTCACTCGCCCGCTTGTCCACAGACTGGATTGCACAACAAACGGTGGCTGCGATTTCGGAAGGAATTACGCGCGAGGAGCTCGTTAGAGCCTTTTCGATGCCACCAATGCAATAATGGACAGTGTAGTTGTATAGATAGAGAGAGAGCGTATTGCTCGAAGTGGCTGATCTGTTTGTTTCGTTCGTTGTATGGTTCGTTCAGTTGATCTAGTGAGGTAGATGATGTATGGCAGCTATCTATCTATCGATTGATCGATTGAATACCTTCTTCCTTGTATTGTTGTTTGTATTGCCAGCAGCTTCGAGAATACAAGCGTATGCACACGAGAGAGGATGGTTGAACGCGTTTATGCGTGAGATTTATTGCGCTCACGGCCGCAGGATTTACTGCCCATAAACCACATCGGCTCGCCCGCTCCCAGACGCAACATAACAACGTACCTGGCGGCGCGCAGGAGCGAGAGAGATAGTGAGCTAGTGAGGCTCTACATCATCTTCTATCGGCAGCGCAAATGTGCAGGCTGAAGCAACGTTCGGCGCTGGAGGAGTGAGTTAGTAGCTGAAGCAGTGCGGCTCTGAGGAGGGAGGAAACAGCGGCGGCATTGGCCTGCTAGTGGCGTGGCGGCAAAAGCAGAAGTAGCAGCGGTGGTGGCTGTGGCGGAGGGGAGGCAAGGAATGTTATCGATCGATCGGTGAGTGGGTAGTTCGGGTTGACTCGGGGAGGGTTGACTCGGGCTGGCGGTAAGGGTGGTGATGGTGATGGAGGCGGCGGTGGCAGTAGTACACGTGGTAAAAAGTTGTGCAATGCGTAGCGATGCAAAGACAATGAGATGGTGATAAGATATACTATTTGCAGTTTGGTCGGGCACCAACCAAGGTCCAAGCTCTGGAGAGCCGACGAACGAGCTGCAACGGTAGTAGTAGTAGAGGTGGTGGTGATGTAGCACGTAAGAAAAGAGAAAAAGAGAAGATAAAACTTGGCAGAGGGCATACAAAGCAACCGAAACGAAATGAAATAGGAAGCAACGACGATGACGACGACGACGAGGATGTGGCAGCCAGATTGTTGGCGTCAACATCGAGGATACTCAATCAATCAATCAATCCATCCATCAACGAGAGAAAGATGACGATAATAAAAATACACCAATCCTGAGCAAAGAAGATGTAACGTAAAAATACACCGAGACACGAGAGACAATCAGGAAGCGGAGGAGGAAGGAAGCAGGCTCCCTAGCCACAACCAAGAAAGCAAGAAAGCACACACGCAAAGGCGTGATGGAAGAAAGTACAGCGTGAGCGATTGAGAATCTCAGTTCTTTTTCGGTAGTTAAGAAGAGGACTCCCAAGCACCCACGGCCGCCATGGGGGCCGCAGAAGCAGCAGCACGCATACGCGGCCTCTCTCTGCGCGTGTGGTTGTTCACAAGCGAGCGACCGGGTAGGGTCGCAGGCGTGACAACCTCCACGACGACCTCCTCCACCACCACCTCCTCCTTCTGAGCAAGCTTTCCTTCAAGCTTGTCTTTGTCGGTGGTGGTGGTGGCGGCAGTAGAAGCAGCACGTGGTTGTGGTGGTGGTTGTTGACGAGGAGTGACAGCTCGACGAGCGTCGCCGTCGAGCAGGGCATCGGCATCGTCGCCGGCGTCGGGTTCGACAGCAGCGCCCGTGTTACTAAGGGCGTGGGCGTCATCGGGCTGCGCGGTCGCAGCGGCGGTGCCGGGTTGAATGAAGCCCGGCAGGTGAGCGGCGTCTTCAGAGGAGGCCAGCTCGAGCGCCCTTGGCAAGAGTGCAGCCAATGCGGCGCGCTGAGCGTCGAGCGACAGGCACGCAGTGCTGTAGGGGCGTGCGAGACACCACGCCTCGTCGCCGGCCGGGACGGTCTGGAAGGCCAGGAGGTCGGAGTGCAAGCGATCGCGAAAGAAGTTGGCCCAGCGGAACTCTTGGAACGGCAGATGAACGGCGTCGAAGCCGCCACGCGAACGAACGAGATACGCGAGGCTGCGGAACGGGTCGTCGAGGAGGTCGCCGAGCGAGCGCGGGAACAAGGACGGGTCGACGGGGCCGAGGCCCTTCTCGTCGTAGGGCCAGAGGTAGGTGTGAGAGAACATGGAGAAGTCGTAGCGGTCGAGCGAGCGGTCGCTCCAGTTGCGGAAGACGGTAAAGTACATCCACTTCTGAGAGTTGGGCAGCGCCGAGTCGAAGAGTGAACGGCAGTGGTGGTGGTTGTCGATGAGCTGGAAGCCACGCGGGCCGATGATGATGGGAGGTTGTTTCGACCACTTGCGTTCAACCAGCGCGGCTGAAGAGAGCGCTTCCCAACCAGCCTGGAGAGAAGCGAGAGAGAGAGAGAGAGATGTGAGCGAGAGGCACAGAGAGACGCACAGAGAGACGCGCGGCGTACCTTGGCTTGAACTTCGAGTTGGCCAACAGAGAGCTGCGCCGGACGAACATCGTCGAGATGCAACCAACAGGTCTCGCCTGCGCGAGATTCGAGCGAACACTGCTGAACCTCCCAGTGCCCGACGTTGAAGGCTTGCGTGAACAACAAGACAACTTGCACGAGGGCAAGTGCCGTGCTGGTCCAGCCCATATCGTGTGGAGGTGTGGTGGTGTGGCGACGAGAGAAATACAAAATACAGGCTCTCAACTACACGACAAGCGCCAACACTCGAGGAGCTTGGGGTGAGGCAGGTGAGGCAGGGCGACGTGAGGACAAGAGGAGAGCGCGCGGCGGCGAGAGTGGCACAGCGCGCACCACTACAGCGCACGCACACGAGAGGAGGAGAAGCGAAGGGGAGGGGGCAAACAACACAACGCTCCATCGCAACACCGCGCAAAGCGAACACCCCCTCTTAAGGGTGCGCCGATGCGTTGGACGAAATCGCCCAACGCGTGCAGCGAGACCAATGGCGCGCCTGAGCGCGGCCTTAAGCAGCCAACAAAAACCTGCTATCTCCCTTCTCCTGCGAATCGCGAAGTGGCGCGTACTAAACCTCGCTCGTTCTCTCTTGCCTTCGATGCAAGTGAAGAGCGACGCGAGAGTGGCCATCACTCACTCTCACACCTCCTCTCGTTCCCCTTCGTTCCGATACGGTGAAGTGTGGGTGTGGATTTCGCGTTGCGCGGCGCTTGAGCACACAATCGCTGGCGAAGAGAGAGCGAGGAAGAATCGCGTCGGTGTTGCGCGGAGAGCGAGGAGCTTCGGCGTTCTGTCCAACATCCGCTCCTCTCCTCCTGCGCACTGCAACAATCACTTCCCAGCAGCCCTCCTCCTCCTCCTGTCTGTCTCTCCTCCTCCCTCTCCTCGTTGTGCACTCTTCTCGCAAGTGACAGCAGCACAGCATGACATCTCCCGTGCAGGGCACCACGCTCCCCGAGCTCCAGCAGATGCTGAACCCTGGTCAAGAGTGCACCATCCAAGTGGCGCTCCTCGCCAACAGCGTCACGCCGAGCGAGCGGCATTTGCTGCTCACGGTCGAGCGCATCGCTACGCAGCTCGGCGTCGTCGTCGACTGGGGCTCGGCCAGCACCGACGCTGAGCGTGCTGCGCTCGTGTCCGAGACCATGAGCCCGGCGGCCTCGACTCCCACCTCGCTGCTCGAGGTTCCGTGCGGCGACTCGCCGGCCGCCGAGCCGGTGCTTGGTGGCGATCGTACTCTCGATGCCACCGCCTCCGCCCACGCGCTCCACGGCTCGGTCGACTCTCCTGACTTGACGACGCTGCTCGAGCAGGGCAACAGCGACCGCTCTTTTGTGTTCTCGATCGACGACGACTCACAACAAGAGCTCCAATTCTTCCAGTACCAGCAGACGCAGCAACAATACGACGAACAACAACACCAACAACACCTACATCACCAACATCAGCAACAACAGCACATCCAACAACTTGAGCAGCAGCAACAGCAGCAGCAACAGCAGCACCTCGCTGGCTTCTCGCTCTCGGGCGGCCCGGTCATCCGCTTCGGCAACGCGCCCATGTTTGACGGCGTGCGCGAAGCGCTCTCTTCCATCATCGACGAGCGGAACTCGATGCACGCCTACGAGCGCCAGATGGAGTGGGCCGCCAAGGTCAAGGTCTCGAGCCGCACCTTCCCGCGCCACTGCTGCTGGTGGTCACTGGATTTGAGTCGCCCGTGTACCTACGGCAAGGACAAGCGCCCGGTGGTCTTCAAGCATCGCAAGCGTGCCCGCCGACACGAGTACCTCTGCACGCAGCACCTCGACCAGGAGCGAAAAGCTTACGGCTCGCGCTACACGGCGCTCATCGAGGAGCAGCTCAAGGAGCGCGAGGAGACCGCCAGCGCCAAGCAGCCAACCCCGCCCAAGCCGCGCACCACCAAGTGAGCCAAGCCGCAACTTTTCTGTGCGACTGCGAGCTGCGCGCGCGTGTGTGTGTATGATAGCGTGTGTGTGTGTGTGTATGCCCGCGTGTCGAACGTCTCTCCTCGCGCCGTTTGGTGCTGCCTTGAGTGAGCCTGCATATCCCCATGTCTCTCCTGCTGTATTCTGTCTGTCCATTCCGCTCTCCGTCTGTTTCTCTCGCTCCCTCTCTGTCTCTCGCTCTGTTGACTGTTGTAGCGTCTCTCTGGCCAACGCCTCCAGTCTCTCTCTCTCTCTCTCTCTCGCTCTAGCTCTGTTGTAACAATTTGTTGAAGAAGAAGCCTGGATCCTTATGTCCAGCATTTCTCTCCCTTCAAGATCCTTCCGCTCTGTAATAACGCCGCGGCTGGCTGCCTCACAACTTGGCGCCAAGCTTCGTCACCTTTGTCGGAGTCCAGTACTCGAATCCTCGCAGATACGTGACGCGCAGTACCGAGCCACCTCCTTGTGTCTCGTCCTCGAGCATCATGCGAATACCTGGTACCGATTCCACATGGAACCGAAGCACCACCACCCAAGACATCATTACCATGTTTGCGCACACCCACCTCTTTGGGATCTGCCCGTGGCGATCTTAGTGCTATCTAGCCTCGCGCCGTGTACCTTCCGCGACCACCTCGGGCTTGAGAATCTCGCCTCCAGCTCGTTGCTTCAACACTTCAACGGCCTGCTCGCCGAACCCGCGTACCAGGGCGGTATCTGTGTAAAACACCTTACTGTCAACCGTTGCTCTCACTCACTCGCTCACTCACTCACTCACTCACTCTCTCACTCTCTCACTCAGCGTACCAGTGAAAGTGGGACAAACGGCACACACGCGTATTCCGTGCGTGTTGTACAAGTCGCCGAGCGAGCGCGAGAAGTGAATGACAGCGGCTTTGGTGGCTGCATACACCGGCGAGTCGATCATTGGAAGAAAGCCGCCTACATAATGCCAAAGAGTGAGTACGTGCGCGATTGATGTAACCGCAGTCCCGAGCTCTCTACGTGTTGTACCCATCGAAGCAATATTGATAATCGCTCCGCCAGTCGTTTGCATCTCCTACTCGCAGGTTGCAGCATCAATCAACCAATCAACCAATCAACCAACCAACCAACCAATCAACCAACCAATCAACCAATCAACCAACCAACCAACCAACCAACCAACCAACCAACCAACCAACCAACCAACCAACCAACCAACCAACCAACCAACCAACCAACCAACCAACCAACCAACCAACCAACCAACCAACCAACCAA
>Ga0209935_1002661_pt1 | contig 20862 bp, 18 predicted proteins | sample ThiBio_1000_plan_2_FD_183958 | JGI IMG/M metagenome (GOLD analysis project Ga0209935, IMG submission 183958) | Wastewater bioreactor microbial communities from Cape Town, South Africa - Thiocy_cont_1000_plan (SPAdes) | ecosystem: Engineered > Bioreactor > Thiocyanate-remediating >...
ATGATACGAGACATTGATATCTTTGCAGTTGTTGCATTGCTGGACCAAATCAAGGCCATTCTGGCTCCTGTAACGGCTCCATCGACCTCGACCTCATCAACAACCTCTCAAAAGTCCATGTCGTCAAATACCTCCACGACGCACACGGACGGTAGTGGTGAGTCGTACGTCGGCAATGGCACCATGCAACCAAAGCCATCTCGATCGTCACGAACTCGAGGTAGCGCCTCGGCACTCTCACCGTCGCATACCAACGGCGACGCGACGTCATCATCAGCCCAACAAGATGCAAGCAATATCTCGTGGGCCAAGCGTTATGGCTACTGGCTCATGGGTTACGATCAGCCCTCAACGAATGGCACCTCGAGCACTACATCTTCGACCTCTTCCTCTTCCTCCTTATCGTCACCATCAACCGCCAGGAATGGCATCAAGGATTCCGATTCGCGCGATGAATTCTTTGATTGTATCAGCGATGAAGAAGACGAAGAACAAGAAGATATCGCCATGCCACAAGAGTTGACACTCGAAGAGCGTCAGCTATTGGAAGACCTCATTCGCTTGGGTATGTTTTCATCACACCAGAGTATACTTACCAACACCAACTCACAATTATCGATACATACAGACAATTATGATCGTCAAAAGATGGCTCGTCTCGCAGCATCACACTCGGCATCACGACCAACAGTGAATATTCTCGTACAGCTCTCTCGTATTCAAGTTGTTCTTACGCAACACGTCGAATTCCCTCGTTATGCCACTGAAACACTTGCTGGTATCGTATTCTCATTGCCCTCACGCGCTTGATCCATGCTATCGTAGTGCGTTACCTGACATACGTTGATGCACAAAATCTTGTAGTGGTACCTCGACAATTGTTGGGAATTGAACTAGCACGAACAAGTGTATTGGCAGTCATCAAGCATTCACGACGAGAAGCGCGTGTATCAGTCGGTTCGCTTGTTGTCCAAGACCTTTGGACCGAGAATGCACAATTCAGCAACATCTTTGAACCAGTGCTAGGCGCACCAGCGTCTGGCACACCGACTCCACTTGCTTCGGCCAGTGTCGCTTCCTTGTCGTCCATGAGCACAGCCTCCTTGTCATCCATGAGCACATCCTCCTTGTCTGGCAAGAAGAATCCTCATGCACCTCCACGACCACCATTCATTCACGTTCATTACGTTCGCGAGATTCAAGCCTTCCCAGTCATCAACGTAGCGGTCGAGCCACTTCAACTAGCATTCCCACCATACCTCGTCAAGCAATTGGTACTCTTTGCTGAGGCAGCCTCTAGTCGCAAAGCTCCCTCTACTGCAACTACCACTACTACCACCACTGGCGCTTCCTCCTCCTCCACTAGTAGCACCAAATCAGGTGTAGCATCATCAACACCATCACCGAATTCTGGTAATGACACTACACAGCGTCCTCCCGATGTACGACTTTCGGTTCGTCTCGCGAATCCACGGTTCATCTTGTGCAAGAACTGGAGCGATCCCAAGACGCAGATCGCCGTCATCGATATGAGCAGCGTACAAATCACCAACCTCTCATCAACCATGCTGTTCCTCCCTCCGGGCTTGCTCAAGGCCTACTCGATTGCCGTCTCGGACTTTTCGCTCTCGTGGGCACGACTCAACGAATTTCGACTCGACCCTCAACTCTTTACCGTCATTCATCCGTTCTCGCTCGATCTACTCTTCCGAGCATCGGATTCCGGTGTACCTGTGATGGACGACGACTCGGACGACTCGGACGATGACCACCAAGATCATCACAGCAGCAACGATGCCGCTGGTGGCGCTTCGCGACCTCGAGATAGCTTTGTACTCCTCGATTGCCAAGTCGACGAGATTGTAGTATCTCACGAACGCGAGCGTCTGCATGGAATCCTTAACATCTTTGTCAATGTCGCTGACCACATTGCCAAAGGACAAGGCACAAGCAGTTCACCGCTCGCGCAACCTCTCTACGACACGCCCAAGATTCCACTCTTTTGCCATTGGGTCTCGCCATCATGTTCGCACGATCATGGTTCGTCACACGAGGATATGCCACTCGAAACCGGCGACTCGCTCTCGTCGACATCGTCCTTTCGACCGCCGCCCAAGAAGCCCGCTGTCGGCCGCAAGTTCATTCAGTTCAACATTGCTGCGCGATTGGTCTCCATGACGCTGAATGCCTTCAAGAACGGCTCCGAGTTGATGCCATTGGCGCACGTCTCGCTGCAACAACTCAACGTCGGCATCAACATCTACAGCCAACCCAAGAAGCAAAAGGCCGTCATCATGGTCGACGGCACCGTGCAGACGCTGCAAGTAGTCGAAGCCGTCACTGGCAAGGGCCACGTGATCGTCACCTCCAAGCCACTCGAAGCCATACCCGTATCGCCATCACCACACGCTCCTTCGCCTCACGTCTTTCGGCCCATGTGGCCGACAAACTCTTCGGTCGGCGCATCGTATGCAACACCAAGCACTCCCAAGGCACCGGGAGCGGCAGCCAACATGTACGCCTCGACACCATTGATGAGCTCGAATGCCGTCACACCCAGTGTCAACAACTACAGCACGACCACTTCTTCGAGTTACTACCACTCGCCAGCCGTCTCGACGTCGCTTGCTTCGAGCCGTGCACCGATGCAATCCATGTTCGCATTCCCACCCGACTTTCCGTTGCTCCCTCACTCGCCGTCGGTCATGTTGCTGCGGCAGCAAGTCGCTGCATCCATGTCAGTCTCACCGGCACCACAACTGCCTCTCGAGCACGTCGCCGACTTGAGCTTTCTCGATCAAATCGCCACCATCGATGTCCCGACTCCGGGCACGCTCTTGCGGCCGCAACCGCCTGCGTCATCGCAAGTCTCGAGCGGTAACGACGTGCTCTCGTTCCGACTGGTCGAGATGCTCGCCAGTGGTGGCCAGTTGGCAGTGCCAATCGTCAAGGCGCGTGCTGGTATTCGTTCGTTGCACGTCAACTTTGTGCCCGAAGCATTCGAGGCCATTGGCGAAGCCATGAAGAGTGACCACATTCTCGGCGTATCGGGCGGTACAGCCAGGCGACTCAAGTCGCTCTCGACCGCACAGCTTCGGTGGCAGTACTGCTTCTTCAAGGTCACGGCGGCGCGCAAGAAGCAAATCCTGGCTCAGGCCAAGCGAGCACCAGGAGTAGGAGCCCTGCGATTCGACTCGCTTGCCGAGTGGCGAGACTTTTGCCGTCGACATCCTCAACCTTCTCATTGGCTACGATGGCGTGATCTCTCGTACTACCTCCAATCGGTCCTGAGCAAGTTGCAAGTATCACTCAGTAATGTTGTGGTCTCGATCCCGGGTGCTCCTCCATCGACTGCAACCGCTACCGCCACCACATCCAGTAGCACCGCGGTACCGATATCGAACGAGTACTCGACTATCGACATTGTACTGCCCAAGGCGGCCATTCGTTCAATCAATCAAGACGGCTTGGCAATGGGTACGCTGTTGCTCGACCTCAAAGTCAACCACGCCCAAGTCTACCTCAACCGCTACGCCTCTACGGCCATCATCCCGGCCTCGCCCAACGTACGGCGCTTAAGTACCTCGTCGAATGACGAACAGTACTCGTTCTACCTCGCGCACGATCATCCACATCACCTCTCGGACTCTCATCACGCAGCCATGGCATCGAATGCCGTATGTATCGAACGACATCGCTTCCTCGTCATGAAGGAGCTCGTGGGTCAGTTGACTTCACGCCTCAACCCGACTCCTCGAAGCCCTCTTCTCAAGACCTCGCAACTATGGTTGGGTACGCTTCGAATCGATCTCTCGCTACAGCACGTGGTGGCTCTCATGCAACTCGGCAAGAGTCTTGCTCCCAAGCCTAAGCCCAAGCCCGAGCGCACTCCAGTCGAGCCTACCGATGCACAATCGTCAAGCAGTAACACTACCAACAATGCTCGAAGCACTGTTGATAGCACTCGGCCGATTCGAGCAACGACTCTCATGATCACGACCTTCCGCACCTCGATCCTTGATTCACCAAGCAATCAAGCGGCGCTCGTCATCTCATTCGATAAGCTCGGTCTCGAAGCACTTGGATATCGTTCCTCGCGTGCCATGGTGCAAGTTCAGATCCAAGCTCTTCGGTTCATCGACAAGGCTATCGCTTCGTCATGTGTCCTTGCTCCTGTCGCTGGACTCTCTCGATCAAGAGCCACTGCTACTGCTTCTGGTGGTTTGCAACGATCATCACTCGTAGCTTCACTGCTTGGTACTCCTGTACCAAGTGCTTCAATGTCCTCTTCGTCTTCATCGACTCCTGCTTCGCTATCGTCGACCCTCAGTTTCGATGATGGTGAACCAACGATGGCCATCACTCTGGACTTGAGTGCAACCTCCAAGAACATCTCGTGTACCGTGAACTCGTACCTCTGCATCTTGCATCATCAGCTTGTAAGTACCATCTTGCGACTGGTGACGCACTTCAAGTCGCTCCTGCCACCGCCATCCAAAGCGCCCAAGGCCAAGCGAGTCGTCAGCGCAACTCCCATCAAGAAGAAATCATCGCATGGTGCTCCTCCTCCATCAATCTCTCTCCGTGTCGGCCTCAACAACTTGACTCTCGCCATTCCCACGACTGGCGAAACCAACAACAAAGCAACGCCAATCACCCTCGTAACAATCGAGCAGTTTGCTGTCGATGGTACCGTTGCTCCGTTAGGCACCGGTAGCTCGTCGGTTGGCATCACGTCACGAGTTAACGTCGCACACGACACGGTGCATCTGAGCGATCCTTTCGCTGGAACGTGCAAGTCAATCCTCGATCCGACCCAACTATCGCTCTCGCTCGAGATCCTGCCACCGCCAGCCACCGACTCGACCGCACAGAGTAGCATCAAGATTCGCGGCTCACTTGATCCTGTGAGATTCTGCCTCACACCAGATGCCGTTGGAATCGCAAAGCGAACGGTGGATTCGTTACGCACTCTTATTGCTACTCATCGTACAAGTGCTGCCCCACCACCACCACCTGCATCGCCATCCATCCACTCGACTATTCATCACGACGAACCCAACGATTCGCTCTTTGACGATGAAGAAGATCATGCAACTTTCGAACAACAACCCATTGCAGACCAGGAGACGCAACAATCACCTCTCGGCAAGCTCGCTGCCAAGGGCATTCAGTCGATCCACGTCGAGCTCAAACTCGAGGAGGCCGCACTGTTGGTAGCAGCGAGCCAGCACGACGAACCCATCCTGCGATCTCGGCTGCGTGGAGCATTGCTGGCACTCGAGCTCGACTGCCAGACCGAGCAGTACGATCTTCGCGCTGCCGTGTCGAGCATGACCACATCGGCCAAGCTGCAAGGGGGAGAGCATTCGTGCATCGCGATCGCTCGACCACCACTCAGCGGCTCGCGATTCGACGATGACGAAGTGGAAGACCTCGCCACCACGCACTGCCTGGTACTGTCGGTGGCTCCTTCTACTCGATCTCGAACCGACTCGTTGAGTGCCGTTGCAGTGCGCATCGAGGCTGGTGACATGGAGCTCGACACGGCAATGCTGCTCGAGAGCACGGCATCCGTCGTCGGCCTCTTCTTGCCGAGTCTGCGAAACTCACCAACTGTCAGTGATACGTCGTTGCCATCGGTACTGGTTCGACCTCCTGCGCCTCCTCCTGCGGCGGTGGCCGAGCCTGCGTCGACCACACCGCCGACCACTGCAGAAGCACGCCAAGTGGCAATCGAACTACTGGTGACGGCTCGCTTGTTGGCCTTGCACCACTCTCTCGAACCTTTGGCCGATTCTGAGTCTCTGCGCATCGAGGCCCGCCAAGGCACCGTGTCGTTGCAACTTCTCGTGGCGCGTTCGGCCGCTGCAGTTCGGGTGCCATCTGTATGTGGACAGTGGAGCCTGCCTGCGTTTGGAGTCTATCACGTTCCTCGCAGTGTGAGTCTCTCGTGCGAGAACGATGCCTCTCGAGGCGACACTCGCAACCCAAGCTTCGTCCGTATCTCGGGCTTCGCCGGAGAGTTTGGACAGATTCGCTCACTCGATGCCTTGTTACGTGTGCGACTGGACCTGGTCGACTTGACGGTTCCCTTGGCACAAGTGCATCTTCTCCAGTGCGCTGCGACGCAAGTACAGCGACACATTCGCTCACTCAAGGCCTCGCTCAAGCCTGCACCCACTGCCAGTTCTCTTGCCACTGCCTCGACATCAACCAACGACCTGCCTGCGCACATTACACCCTTTGAGGGTCGCGTTGGTCGCACGGGATTGCCGCCGAGCGACAACGAGATTTCGTTCTCGGACTGCGCTACATCACGAGCGAGTGAGCGTGCCGATGGCAGTGCATCGAATGTCTTGAGCTCGTTCGATTGGATCGGCTCGGCGGTACCGGTCACCGAGCGCTGGATGTCGTTCCGCTTCGAGACTCCTCGCTGCTTGCGCCGCATCTCGTGGGAGCAACAGAGTGGCAGCACGTTCCATCGACCCGATGCCATGATACTGCAGTACTACGATGACAATACGCGCCACTACATTGACTTGCACTCGCCGATCGAGGCCAACCCACGCCTCAATCTCTTTTCCTACTCGATCAAGGATCGTGTGGCAGCACGCGAGTGGCGCATTCTGCTCATCAAGCACGAGTCGCCACTTCATTCGTGGCCTCGATTGCGCAACATCACCATCTCGGCCTCGGAACCATCGACTGCTCTCATGTTCCGAACGTCAAGCTCGAACTCGAGCTCGAGTGACGAAGATGACGAAGCGCTCGAGATTGATACCTCGTTGCCATCGCGGGCACCATCGGCAAGCAGGCCAAGCAGCCCACTCAATGTTCCCTTCAGCTTGGGCGTGCAGATTGCGATCGGTCGATTGCAGTTATCACTCGCATCATCGTTGTGCCAGTCGCCGGTCGAAGGCGAGGCTGATCGACTGCTGGGAATCGTGGCCGACGGAAGCACGTGCTCGGTACGCCTCGAGAACCAGCCTGCAACCGAGTCGGTCGCTGCACATCGTACCGTGCAGTCCGAGCTCTCGAGCAGCGTGCATCTCGTGTACAATCGCCTCGAGTCTTCAGCCGTGGCGTGCGCGGCCTCGATCGAGCCGTTGACGTGTTCGATTCGAGTCAACACGCTCTTTGAGCCCCGAGTGCGCGTGACGATCGATCTCGCCAAGCAAGCACAGTCTCTCAATGTCCGCGTGACTCGTTCGCTCATCCACGTACTCCAACAGCTGACGGCCGTGCTCAAGCCCGACAAGGCCTCGGCTCTCACGAGCGGCTTCGAGCTGTATGATCTGGCTCGCTTCTACCCGTTCTGCTTCCACAACAACACGCGCTTCGAGCTCCAAGTGGTCGAGATGCCGGCCAACAGCATACGCGCCGTCATTGCTCCACGCAGCTCGGCGTGTGTTCGATGGTGCCAACACATTTCCAGCGCCGTTCCAGCGACGCAGTCGCATCAACTGCTGGTGAGATGTGGTTCGAGCTTTGAGCCGTTCCAGATCGATCCGTTCCAAGCAACGAGCAGCATCACACCCGTGCCATTGTATCACAGCGATGGAGGTGGTCGAGCAGATGAGAGCCTGTTCGTCGGTGTGGCACCTGGTGCCACGACCACTGCCTCGAGCGCAACTGCCAGCGACCGCTTCACTGTCACGCACATTTCGATCTCATCTGCAGTCGTGGTCGCAAACTTGCTGCCGTTCCCAATCGCTGTTCGATGCTCGTGGTCTAACACGGAGGCAGAACTCGACAACCAACAGCAGCAGCAGGAGGAGGAAGAGCAGCAACATCAACAGAACTCATGTGAGTTGCAACTACAAGCTGGTACTCTGGCACCTTCCATGTCGACGACGACGACGGCATTGCGAGTTTCAGCTCGGCCAGTCGTGAGTGATCGACATGCCGTGGTGCAACAAGCGCACGGTGCCATCTGCTCGTTCCCCGGTGCCTTTATTACGACCCGCCGAAGTGGCAGCGGCGCCAATCTCAGTGGAGGAGCGGCAAGCTTGTCGGTCGGTCAACCACCACGACCTCACTCGGCCATCTCGGTGCGGCTGGCAGGATCCGAGCAAAGTGAATGGAGCGTGCCGATGGAGTTGCGCTCGACGCAGCCAGCCATGACGTTGCAGTCTGTCGTGGCTCCCGATGGCTTGCAGGCCTTCTTCTGGCTCGTTGTGACTCCAGCATCGAGCCAGAACCCACTCACGACCGTGCAGTTGCTGCCGACCTTTACGCTCACGAATCGCTTCGACGTGCCCCTGATGTGGTGCGTCAGCCTGGCCGACAGCGGCGGCAATAGTGTGAGCGGTCGGCTCGAGTGTGACGACACGCAGCCGTTCATGTTCGATCCCAGCGAGCGACTGGAGCTGCGTCTCGCGACGCCGGTGCCTGACGAGCTCACTGCGACGTCGGCAGGCACGCGACCTGAGCCGTTGTGGTCGAGCGACATTGATATGACCAGCATGCAGCGCGTACTGCGCACGAGCATCAGCTCGAGCATCGGTGCTCTGCATCAACCGCTGCAACAGCCGCTGCAGATCGTCGTCAACATTGAGCTACAGACGCGCAACAACACTCGCTCGTTGACCTTGCTGCCCGAGTTCTTGGTGCACAACCACACGCAACAACACGTGAGCATCGGCCAGGTGTACGACTCGGGCGTCGCAGACTCGCTGCCTCTCGCTCCGGCGCAGCTACTGCCGTACTCGGTGTACTACAAGGACCGACTGCCGCTGTTGATGGCAGCGCTGCCGTTCACGTCGCTCGCTTCTCGTGACTTTGAGGTCATCGACGCCGTACCGTTGAACCAGATCGGGATGTGGCGCTCTCGGTGCATTGCGCCGGCGCCATCGAACAGTATCCCAAGCGGCGGTACCGAGCAACAACGCAAGTTGCTGCAAGTCAGCAGCTTGTTGGTGTATGTGCGCGAGCGACAACTCGCTGCAAGCTCGGCAGCGGCGTCTGGTACACCGAGTGGAGGAAGCGCGCCGGCTACCTCGGTGGCAATGGCGACACGACGAGCGCTCTCGCTCGGCAACGACCTCGTGGTGTTGCCGTTGTACACCCTCGTGAACCAGACCAAGTTCGAGCTGCACCTCACGACGATCGAACAGTCAGCTCCCGGTGGTGGCTCGGTGCCGTCGATCGCGCTTGCGCCGTCGAGCACCAGCGAGCTCTCGTCGTGGATCACCGACAATGCTGCCTCGCTGGCGACCATTGCGCCGCGACTTCGCGTGCGCATCAACGGCGAGGGCTGGGGCTGGTCGCCACAGAGCGTCGTTCCCCGTGCTGCAGGCGATCGCATCTGGACGCTGAGTTTCCACAACACGTACACGCTCGAGCGTAGGGACTTGCACGTTCGCGTGGTAGCTCGTGGTGACCTCGAGCTCAAAGACGCCGCCAGCAAGGCGAGCAAGCAATCGGCGAGCAGTGGCGACGACAACGAGCTGGTGCCGCTGGCGATCATCGTCTCAAGCGCTCGTGCGGTCGGTGCTATCCGCATCACGAACTACTCGCTGAAGCCGCTGCACTTTTGTCGATACGAGCGATTGCACGAGCCGCACACTGTGGCGGCGTGTACGTCGGCTGTTCTCGAGCGACTCTACGAGCCGGACCAAGTAGCATCGTTGAGCGTCGAACAGGAGCGTGCCTCGTGGCTCGTGTGTCTCAAGCACTCGCTTGGAAGCGCGTGGTCGGAGCCAGTGTTCGTCGGCTCGGCTGGATCGGGTCTGGTGCGGCTGCACGGCGGCGAGACGCTCTCGTACGCAGTGAGTTACAGCGGCGACATGACGGTCGTCACGCTGCGCCGGTACATTGGCCACTTGGCGACGCTGCCGAGTGGCGAGGCCATGTTGCCTCCAGCACTGCCGTCTGATCCAAATGTCGCCGCATCAATGGCGGCCGCCACCTCCACGAGCGGTACCGAGTCAGCCTTATCGGTGCACGTGATTGCCGAGGAGCACACGCCTGCTGCTCGCAGTCGAATCCCAGAGATTGACATCAATGTGCCGAAGCTCTCGGTGCTCGTGTACCACACGGCGAACACGAGCGGCGACGAGTTGCTGTGCTTGCGGCTGCAAGATGTGCGCCTGAGCGTCAGCCCCGAACGAGGCGGCGGCGTGTACATTAGCCAGCACATTGGCAAGGTGACGGTCACGACGGCGCTCGAACACGCGACCGAGCCGACGCTGCTTTCGATCGGCGGCACGGCGGCGTACGCGGGACAGGCGCCGTTGGCGGCCCTCGATGCTGCCATCACGCTGCCAGTGCCATGGAACCGGCATGTGCGCAAGCTCAACCTCACGCTGGCGCCGATTGTCATCCGTCTCGATGGCGGCACGTTGCACTCGCTCGGCTCGACGCTCCCGTCGTTGTTTGGTCGCAGTACCGCTGCTGCGCAAGCGACGGCACCTGGTCCATTGGCGACTGCGGCCGCAACGGCAGTGGTGACGATGCAACGAGCTCCTCGTGTGCGAGACCGTCGAGTGCAGGCTGCGGGCTTGAGCCATTTCAAGTCGGCACAGCAGCTGCTGGCGCTGAGCTCGCCTGCTGCACAGATGGTGTACGTCGACAACATGGTGCTCGCAGGCATCTCGGCCTCGTTCACCATGTTGCAGCCCAAGCGAGCGATCAAGATTGCGTTGCCGAACGTGTCCGATATGCGAATCGACCTGAGCCCCATCATGTCGCGCGAGGCGCAGGCTCCACAGTCGCTTGCGAGTATCCGCAAGCAGCTCGTGCAGCAGTACAAGCGCGACGTCATGTGGCAGTCACTGCGCATCCTGGGTGCGGTCGAGCTCTTTGGCAACCCCACGCGCTTCCTGTCGGTACTCTCAAGCACGTTCTCGACGCTGGTGTCGCGCTCAAGCAGCGCGCTCTCGGCTGGAGATGCGTTCGGTGTCGGTCGGTCGCTCATGTTCGCGGTGGCGTCGATCACCGACGAGGCGCTTCACTCGGCATCGAGTGCCTCGGCATCTCTCGCGCAGATGCTCGAACCACAGCAAACGCCAGCTGATACCCAGGAGCCCAGCTCCTCAGTACCCAAACGAGAGGCATCTCCTGCTCCATCTCGAAGCAGCAGTGGAGGAGGTAGTATCGCAAGTGCGAGTGCCATTGTGAGTAGTGGCGGATTCTTTGGTGGATTGTTCTCGTCGGCCGCCAGCCCCAAGAGCTCGTTCTTTAGCTGGACGCTACAGCCGGTCAAGGCCACGCTCGACTTGCAGACGCAAGCTCTCGAGACAATGCGCAGCTGGATCTCGACGAACGCCGCGCCAAGTGCCGCCGATACCGCTGCGAGAGACGATGACACTGCACAGCGCAATGGCAGTAGTAGCTCGAGCAACACCGAATCGTGGGTGCGCAGATACTCGGACGCTGAGCCACAAGTTCCCTCGACCGTGGTGCCAGCGGTACCGGAGGACGTGTTGTTGCAGCTGCACCTCGGAGAGCGATGCGAGTTCTTTACGTTGGCGGTCGAGGTTCGCTCACACGTGTGTTCGGTCGACTCGTGGGTGCTGCTGACGAACCGAGCGTTGTTGCTGCTGTGCATCACGCCGATCGCCACCGATCGCAACATCTCGCGCATCTCGTTGTTCGACATGACGGCGGTCGAGACGAACGAGGACGAGCCGACGGTCGTGCGGTTGTGGTACTATCCGCAACGCGCATCGTCCTCGTCGCCATCGTTATCGAATGCCTCGGTACTGTCGCCACGATTGCCGGCCGATACAACGAAGCGAGAGGTAGTGTTGCGTTGTCCCGATCGAGCAGTCAGTGGAGCACTGGTTACGATGCTCGCAGCCAAGTACGAGTACTTTGTAGGCCGACCGTTGTTACGCTCTCACAAGGCGCAAGAGCCATTGGCTCGATTGCTCCTTCAATTGTAGTAGTAGTAGAAGAAGAAGTTGAGATAGTGATAGTTGTAGTTCTTTCGTATGCATATTGTGGTGTATTGGATTGAGGTACATTGAATGAATGAAGCATTAACACAACTGACAGGAGGATTACAAGCGAGTGAGCAAGTGAGATGGCACTCACAATTGCTCAAAGATCAAGAACAAGAGCTCGTTGGGCAACAACGAGACGGGCGAGGTCGCGAGCGAGCGAATCATCGTCATTGTGACGACGACGTTGCGTACTCGCTTGGGAGCATGGCAATGTCGATCGGGAGCCCACACGAAGCGACTCGGCAGCCAGGCCCTGGCGTTGAGTACCAGCACTTGTGTGCCGAACGAGATGGCGAGGAGATCGCGACGGTCGTCGAACGCCAGACCGAGCGGTTGTGTCTCGAATGGCCTCAACACTGAGATGCAGCGACCTTCGGGCGTGAAGGCCCGGACGGCTTGGCAGTCGACGGCGAGTATGTTACCGTGCTGGTCGACGCACAGTCCGCCATCCAGGCTAAAGAAATAGCGATCCCATCCGTCCTCGTTGCTGCGCACGAACAGGAGCGAACCATCGTCTGCCGACAGTATCTGCAAGCGATTGTTCCTCGTGTCGGTAACGATGAGTCGATCTCGAACCTCATCGATCGCGATCGTGGTCGGTAAATCCCAGAGGTCTGGCATGAAGCCATACGAGCCGACCGCGAACAAGAACGAGAGATCCTTCAACGACAGGAACTGCAAGCGATTGTTGCCCGCATCAACGACGATCACTCGCTGGCGGCGATAGTCGATCGCGATGCCGCGAGGATGGTGGAACTGGCGCTCTCGCGAACCGTGCTTGCCGACCGACAAGAGGTGCGAGTAGGTGCGCAGCGACCAGACTTGCACGCGATGGTTGTTGGTGTCAGAGACCAAGATGCGCTCGTGTTCGTGATCGATCGCAATGCCTCGAGGCTGGAGGAACTGGCCCTTGTCGGTACCGAACGAGCCGAACTTGGTGACGAACGATCCATCATCAGACGAGAACACTTGCACGCGATCGTTGCAAGAATCAGCGACGAACAAGAGGCCCTGCTCCTTGTCGAACGCCAGACCATTCGCGACACCCGGCTGCCCACTCGGCGTGATCCTGGTGGAGCTGCATTTCTGCTTGCTGCCGATCGTGAACTTGATCCGTGGCGCCTTGATGATGGGCTTCGCCGTCTTGGAGCTCATGGCGAAAGGTTGGTTTCTCCAGGGAGTGGAGAGGTGGTGGATGGAGTGGTTGTAGGAAGGCGAGGAGAGAGCGAATGGCCTGGAGGAAGCGCCAGAGAGCGACGACGTTAGCGGGAGGAAGCGGAATTGTTCGTTCCGTTGATAAGTCATTCATTCTGATGTACAAGTTGTTTACTATGCATGTAGATAATCGCGATGAGACTGATCTCATCATTAAAAGTGTCTCACTGCTGCAACATCTGTGAATGACGATGACGATGACGATTGCAGCCTACTTTGAAGTCGAAGAAGGAAGGAAGGAGAGGGAGGTAGAGAGTTTACAGGCTCAGTACGACATCTTCAGAGTACAAGCGAATGCACGAGTCGACGTGCACCAAAAATCGCGACACCTTGCGGTCCATGCCCTTGAAGAACTCGAACGGGTCGAAGCGCACCTTGGGGAACCGCCGCAGGTAAGGATAGTACAGGTTGTGTTGGAAGACCGGGAAGAGTTCGTCGACCTTCATGCGCTTCTCGAGCTGTGCGCTCAGCCATTGCGATGGATCGGGATTGTCGGTCGAGAGCTCGCGCAGTCGAGTGATGGTCGAGTTGCGGAAGCGGCAAATCTTCTTGCATTGATACGGCGATACGTGTAATGTCGTTCGTCCGAAACTGCAGTGATTGACGAGTGAGCTTCAAGCAAGCAAGCAAGCAAGACCACGAGCGGGTGAACATACTCTTTCCAAGGATCGGGGCCACACAGCAGATCGAGACATGTCTGTCGTCCTGTCGGACCGTGATTGAACGCAAGGCCACTATCCCAGTTGATCAGTCGCCGATGCGAATCCAAGACCCAGTTGTGATTGCGATGCCGATCGTGGTCATCAACGAGATAATCAAACACAATCTGATCGCTGATATCGCCCGATGCGTTGAGCACTCGTAGCCGCTGTGGATACGTGTCAGTATCACCGAATCAAGGGCCTGCTGCCAGTCGAATGCATTCGTTGCACGTACGGCCTTGGTCTCAGGGAATGTGAGAGCCTGATAGACATCGAGCGATGGCGGAGAGATTGTGATGTTACGCAGCCAGCCTTGCAGCATCACCTCGGTAGTGTCGTCTGCAAAGCTCCAAATAAACCTGTCGTCGAATGAATGAATGAATGAATTGGATTGATGGCAATGATAGCAAATTGCAAAGTAGAGAGGCATGCAGTAGATGTGTACCGAGTCTTCCAGTTGGAATTGTCGTTTGCGAGTGCGGTCTGGATCAAGTAGCTCGGGATCTTGCGACCAACGGTCGGAGGCTTTCGATTGAACCTGAGCAGTCGATCGATATGATACGTTGCAATCTCTGACCATCCCTGTGAACACGCACACAACCCGATGCCACTCATCCAATCAATACACAACGATTGACCTGAATTGATTGCATTGAGAAGGAGAATTGCTCGAACCTGAATGACTCGATCGGCTCGCTTAGGTTCAAAGGTATCACTCAAATCAGCATTCCTACACGATTGCACATGAATGGATTTGATGGATCAACATCGATCTCTTCCTCATGAACGAGCTGCCACCAAGTAGACTCGAGCAGAGCTCTTTCTCCTCCTCATGCTCGTTCTTGTGGTCCTGATGTTGATATTCATACAGTACAGGTGTCGTTGGCCATTCGGTATCGAACATCAAAGGTATCGACACGGGCTTGAGCGCCACCAAGTAGCTCTTGATCGATCGACGCTTCTTCTTCTTCTTGTTGTTGTTGGAGCTACTAATACCATCCCGTTGCTTGTTGTTCTTGTTGTTCTGAGCAGATCGTCGTTGTCGTTGTCGTTCGAGCTTGTTGACATCATCATGGTCGAGCCCATCCATCTCACGAGCCTCATCGTCGATATCAATGTCTTGATCGAGTGCCAATGCATCCTCATGCTCCTCGACATCCTCGCGATGCTCCTCTTGAGCCTCGTCGTCCTCGTCGCCTTCGTCTTGTTCGATCGAGAGCGAGATCTGGAACTTGTCCGCGAGTCCAGCCTGAAAGACTCGTATGCTGCGTATCTGCCCGTATCGCATCGCTCGCTCCCATTGAGCCGCCTCGACCAGATCATCGCATCGTGCCAGTTGCTACACGCATATTCCATCCCATACGACCATCAATAGGCGCTTGGATCGAGCGAGTGGTCGACGCTGCTCTGCCTACCTGCACGTCTCCGAGAGGCAGCGACGTGACGCTCGGGCGCAGCAGCAACTCGTTGGCCTCCCACTCTTGGTACGAGCTCTTGGACGATAGCAACACCATAAAGTAGAACACCACGGCACCCGTGAGTAGGATACCGAACAATGCCAGCCGCATGGGCGGCGGCGGTGCCATGATATCGCAGCGAGAGAGCGAGCGATCGAGAGATGCAGCAGCGACGAGGGAACGAAAACAATGACGACAGCCGATCTCTGAGGAGCTTCTCTATTGTAGTAGTGTTTGAGATTTGTTGTTTAGTAGGGAGATTGCCTGAGGAAATGTGCCAGCGGACGACGAAACACAACCAGCGAGTCTCTGCGGTTGGACCTCGCGACCTTGCGAATGAGCCGTGCGCGTTGGCGTTGCTTGCTCTGGGAAGGTTGTATCGGAGAGGGTCCGTGGTAGAGTCGAGGACGGTCTCCTTCTTGCCTTCCAGCGAGAGTGAGAGAGTGCGAGAGTGGCGCGAGGTAGCGTGCGGTGTAGCTTACTCTGTATATTGGTGTGTCTCACAGCGACGCCAACCAGTCGCCCAGATTGGCGGCGGCGGCGGCGAAAGAGGTGGAGAGATGGAGAGGAGGCCGCCATGTGTGGTGGCAGTGAAGCTGGTGGTGGTAGTGATGGATGTGCTCTTCTTATGCCGTCACCGCGCCCGTGGCGTCGGGGTTCTTTTGCAGGATGACCACGCCTTCGAGGAAGCTCGACAGCGGAATATCTGAGCGATCACAATCAAACCAGCAAGCAGAGTGAGTAACGAATCAAGAGCCACACAAACACACCCGAGCTCAGTTATTCCCGTACACTCATCGGTAGCAAGCTCAGCTCGTTCATTGTTTCCCAGCAACACTGGTGTCGTGTGTGTCTGGAAGCCGGTGATGGTCTTGGGTCGACCAGCTTGACCGACGGTATCGACAGCCTGACCGACGCGAACGCTCACTGGCAGCGGCTCGAGGTTCTCATCGACCGTGAGCAGCATGCGAGGCACCATGGCCACGACGATGCTGTACAGCAGATAGTGGTACTGGCCATGTATCACTGGAGAGAGCGAGAGATGAGTAAGATTCATTATCCAGTCACTCGGGCAAGTCACTCTCAGACGTACGGTTCTTCAAGTCCAATGCAGCGTGAAGGACGATCAACAAGCCAGCGACGGCCGTGTGCGACAGCAAGAGGTTGTGAGCGTGGTAGGGATTGAGGGTCAGGGTGCCTTTGCCGAGGTGGAGGAGGCCCTGTGCGATGCGGACGATGAAGAGCTGGTTGGCCTCCTTGCTGTAGTAGGCCGAGAGCTGGCGCAGCAACTGCGCGATGCGCGAGTTGTTGGTGCCGGCGCCAATGAGACCGAGGCCCAAGATGGCGCCCTGCGCGACGTCGGCGTCCGAGTCGTGCGAGAGCTTGCTCAGCGTGTCCATGACGGTGAGGCGCGGGTTGGAGACCGACAGCAAGCCGAGCGCCAGCGGCACGGCGCGGCGGATGACCGGCTCGCCGTACTGCAGCAGGTGGTCGAAGGTGCGCAGCGACATCTCGGCGCCAATCTCCTCGGCCATGGCGATGAGCGCAATGCCGATGACGGCCACGCCCTGGAACTCGTTGTCGGTTTCGAGATGAGCGCCGCACGCATGGAGCAGCTTCTGGATCTTGAGCACGTTGCCGGTGCCGGCGTACGCGCACGTCTCGACCGTGTTGATACCGTACTGGCGCGTAGGCTCGTGCGTGAGGGTCGACAAAATTTGCAACGTTACATCAGCATCTCCTTGCTTGCCTATTGAGAGTACGCCGAGGCCAGGTGTGAGTTCAGTGGTAGATTGATGAGAGAGAGAGAGAGTGCGAAAGAGCAGAACATACCAAAGTACAGCAATCCAAGGCCAAGCGACAAGAAACGCGTATGGGTGCTCGTGAGCGTGGTGCCCTCTTTGATTTGCAAGATGCTCAAAATCGATCCGGCAATCTCATCGTTGCCGGTGCCGATGAAGATCAGACCGAGCGCGAGCGCCAAGAAGCCGAGCACATCCATGTCCTCCTCGGCCTCGTCGAGCATCGGACCCAACAGCTCCTGGCGGATATCCTCGTGCGCCTTACCGGCGTACGCATAGCCCAAGCCCAAGATGGCACCGATCTTGACAGCCTGTCCACAGAGAGACAGAGAGAATTGGTGAGTATTGATATGTTAGAGTGAGAGCGAGTGAGAGTGGGGAGATACCTTGTTCTTGGACGTGACGTGATCGCGGAGCAAGGCCAAGGCAGGATCGTATTCGCTGTGTACGCCCGAGCAAAAGATGCCAATACCGAGCAGCGCACCTCCAGGAATCCACTCGTCGTCGATGCTCGTGAAGGGGTCCATCTTGCCAGGGCCCTCGTCGACATCGCCGAGGTAGATCATGCCGAGCGACGCGGCGGCGCTCATCTTGCCCTGGTCCTTGTGCTTGTGCAACCACGAGCGATTCGGGTCGGTCATCAGACGATCGGTCTGGAAGCCAGCGTTGACAAAGGCGTTGACAAAGGTGCTGGCAAGGTTCTGCTTGGCCGAGTCGTGTGCAAGGTTCGTTGCTGTACATTGATCGTTCAGCGTGAGTAAACTAGGGAGAGATGAAAGCGAGATGGAGGATGAGGAGGAAGTTCTACGATACCGAAACGAGAGTCGAGCAAGTGGGTCTTGTAAATATCCTCGGGCAACTTGGGCTCGAGCACATCGAGGTCCTTGGCGAGCAACAAAAAGTGCTTGCTCGAGCGCGTGTTGCCGATGAGGTCCAACAGCTCGGGCTCCTCCTCGGGCACGGTGAACACGTGCTGTCGACCGAGCATCAGAGCGAGCTGCTTCTTGACGGCACCCTCGGCGCCCTGGTAGATCTTTGAGATCTCCTCGAGGTCGTTCAACTTCATGGCGACCACGAGGGCGTCGGTGAGCTTGCCGACCTGCAGGTAGATGCGCAGCACGATGCGCAGAATCTCCTTGTCCTCGGGCTCGGGAGCATAGTTGGAGTTGCTCAGCAGATAGAGACACACGCGGTTGTAGTTGCTAAGGTCGGTGTAGTTCAGGATCTTGTCGAGCTGCTCGACTTCGAGCAAGAGATCGCATGCCTCAGGCTCGCCGTTGTGGCTCATGTTAAATGGAATGATCTGGTGACCAACAAAAGAGCATGAGTGAGAGAGTTCTGCATGCCCAGAAGGATCACGCGAGCGAGCAGACGTACAGCATCGACCATCACCATGATGTCATCGACAGGAAGGTTCTCAGACTGACGATGCGCAAACTCGTCGGCGATCTCGCCAGCAAGGTTTCTAATCAAACGCACGAAAGAATGAGCAACGAGTCACTAGCTGCGAGGTAGGAGTCAGCGCAACGCAAGCCTACCGGACGTATTCGTGGCCCCACTCGAGGAACGAGTGGATGTTGCCTTGGATCTTGAACTTGAGACTCTCGCGCGAGCCCTCGGCCGCCATGCTCATGGCCAGCACCGACAAGAGATCAGCGAGAGCGCGCTTGTTGTCGCCTTCAGCGAGCGTCTCGTAGAACTGCTTGAGCACGGTGTAGTGCGGACGGAGGAACTTGAGCGTGAGCGGAATCGATGTCATCGAGCTGCACGTGGTGGCGATCATCCAGCAAGCAAGCCAGCAAGCCATCGATCAAGCGAGATGGATACATGGATGGGTCAACGAGAAGCTGGTCAGTTGATCGTGATACTCAAGTGGCTATTACGACGACTGCGATGATGGGGTCGTCGTGGTTGTCGTTAGCGAGAGAGCGAGAGTATGAGACGTACGCAGTCGAGGTGCGGATCTCCTCGCGCAGGGTATCAAGAGCGAGCTTCTGCACGCCGGCATCGGGATCCTGCACACGCTCGGCCAAGAGATCGACCTCGGCCTTCTTTGCGAGATCCTCCTCGGTGAGCTCCTGCTTCTGGACCTTCTTGTCGCCAGGCTTCTTGGCGTCCTTGCTGTTGTTGTTATCCTTGTTGGCGGCAGCATCGCCGGCCTTCTTGGTGTCATCCGCTGACGAGGACGACGACGAGGACGACGACGACGACTCCTTTGCCATGTTGTCGTGGTAGATTCACAGACAGTGATAGCAAGTGTAGAACACAGAGAGACGGTTGAGTGGGATAGAGACCGAGAGACCGAGAGAGAGACTCAAAGGCAGCAGCAGCAGTGGAGAGTGTGGTCCCTCAGAAGGAGTGAGTGCGCAAGAGGCGGAGGAGAGACACAACAAACAAAGCAGCGAAACACGCACGATGACGAAGTTCGAACGACCGACTGATGGCTCCAGCGTCACGCGTCACGAGCCTTTCGCGTGCCTTAGGAGTGGCGTCGTGAATCGAGCGATAAAACAAATGGGGCTCTTGGCGGACACCCAATACTCGTCGATCTTTGATCTCTTGATCGATCGATCATTCGCTTGTTCGCTCGCTGCTGCTTGTACTTGCATCATCAACACGCTCGGTCGAGAGGAGATAAAGGAGAGAGGAGGGTATTGTGTGTTTGATTGATCTCGAGGAAATGTCGGTGTATATGAAGCCTGAGGAGCTTGCTCCGTCGAACAAGGTTTGTGTCGATGCGACGCGAAGCGATAGAAATATCTCGATATCTGCGGCCTACTGCTGCTCTATCGAGGGAGAGAGCAGAGAGGGCAAGGGCACGATTGGTATCGAGTCTGATATTTGGTCGTGTGTGCGTGGATGTGATTGTAGCGCATCGCTGATGGTGGCGAGGACACCGATGACTGGGACACCGATCCTGACTTTGTCAACGAGGTCGGCGAGCAAGGCGTACGTCGTCTCGATCATGCGCCGCCTTCAATGAGAGCAAGAAGCTGATGGCTGGCATGGCATGGATGGCAATATGACTGTAGCAACGCTGGGGTTCGGTCGAGATCCGTCCCAAGGAGATCAAGGACGGCGTGGTTGCCAAGGGACTCGACACTCTTCGTGAGGATGTACGTCATCGCGATGCCGCGTCTGCGCTCTCTCGTTCAACCTGTGCTGATCTCGCTCGAAATCGAATGGGATCAATCAATTGATAGGTGCAAGCGCAACACGAGCGAGCGACCAAGTCCGATCTGCACTCGTCACAGAAGGACCGCTATGGTGGCAAGTAAGCTTGCGGTCGACGCTCGCGCTCGTGCTGACTGACACTCTCTCTCCCTCTCTCCCTCGCTGTGGCTCTCACGAGCTCGCACGCATCCAAGCTATTCACTCACAATCTCAGCATCATTGTGTCGTCGCATTGTATAACACCACCTCTTCTATCATCATCAACAACATCAACAACTCAACGACAACACTCTTTGAGAGCGTACTCTCAACCGACACCGATTGCATTCATCACATTCGATTCAATCGATTCAATCACCCACTTTGATTGATTGATGAATTGAATTCACTCTGATTCGTTCAATGATGATGATTGCCTTGCTTTAAGCACGAGGCGTAGTGAGGATAGAACGAGGATCAAGACCAGCACGAATCTCGTCAGCGGTCGGCATGCGGCCTTGGTGCATCAACTCGGCGACCGCCGTAGCGAGCGGGTCGACACCGAGCGTCGCGACAGCGAGCA
>Ga0209935_1002662_pt1 | contig 20853 bp, 16 predicted proteins | sample ThiBio_1000_plan_2_FD_183958 | JGI IMG/M metagenome (GOLD analysis project Ga0209935, IMG submission 183958) | Wastewater bioreactor microbial communities from Cape Town, South Africa - Thiocy_cont_1000_plan (SPAdes) | ecosystem: Engineered > Bioreactor > Thiocyanate-remediating >...
TCTATCTATCTATCTATCTATCTATCTATCTATCTATCTATCTATCTATCTATCTATCTATCTATCTATCTATCGTGATCTATCTATCGTGATCTATCTATCGTGATCTATCTATCGTGATCTATCTTTCGTGATCTATCTATCGCGATCTCATGATTGTTGGCTTGGCATCTAACTCTCACATTCCAACTCGTGCAGGATGCACTGTGGATTCTCTCGCAAGATGAGAACATCGATATCGTGCGAGGCTACTCGCGTTGCATCCTGACGCCGAACCATGCCGAGCTGATGCGACTCGTTCGATGCGCCACCGCTGCTGAGGGTGCTCGCAAGCTTGCTGAAAGGTACACCCAACAACGATCCTCTCCACAACTCCATTCGTCGTGCTGTTCAATGATATTGATAATGATACATGCGCGATTGAAGCTTGGGCAACGTGACAGTCGTCTTGAAGGGCTCGACTGATATCATCACCAATGGCATTGAGTGTACGTCGGGAGTATCAAGCGAGAACGTGAGAGTTTGGGTTGAGGCATTGGGCTCATGAATGGCTTGGTGTCGGGGAGCAGCGCTTGAGTGCAAGACGGCATCGAGCCCTCGACGATGTGGCGGCCAAGGCGATATCCTCGCTGGTGCCGTGGCGACCTTTGCGGCGTGGGCCTCCAACGTGGCTCCGTACGTACTCGCAATCCCTTGCCGACCGCCACGAACGAGTGAGAGTGACGCTGATGCATCGAGCAGGTCGAACGACGTGACGCTGCCACCAATGCTGGATGCGTGTTACGCTGCGTGCCAGCTCGTGCGCCATGCTAGCTTGGCGGCGTTCACCAAACACAAGCGAGCAACGACGGCGGTCGAGGTCTTGCAGGAGGTCGGCCCGTCGTTCTATGAGCTGTACGACAAGCTGCTCGAGCAGGAATCGACCTCATAACACCCACGCAAGCACGCACAACCCCGCTCTCTCTCTCTCTCTCTCGATTGGTGCCATCATCATTCAAGCGAGTTTGATTCTGTCAATCAACCTCAAGATCTCAAGTATCTCTATACATACACACATTCATTCTGATGCATTCATCGATTTGAACCAACCAAACAACGCCCTACGAGAAGGAAAGGCAGAGGCGCGTCATGTTAACCGAGTACCGAGCAAGTTGCTGACTGTAGGAGTTACGGACCGTTACTCAAGGTTCTCCCACCAGTTACTGGGGCCAATGGTATCGTTGGCAAGGAGCAGCTTGCGGTTGCAACGAAGGAACAACAGAGTGTCCAAGGCCACCCAGTCGAGGGATGAGCGGTCTTCGACAATGATGCACCGTGCCTGGCTCCATACTCGCTCCATCGAGGCGGCCGAGCAAGGGAGAGCAAGAACACGACGGGCCAGAGCCTTGAGCAGCGGCAGCTCTGCAGGCGTCTCGCGCCACCACTGCAATGCAGACTCGTGGCTGGAGGGCGTACTGCGAAGTGCAATGAACTGCGCAACCTCACGCTCGAGAGAAGCCTGCTGTGGAGGCTGTGTCGCGTCGCTTGCATGTCCGGAGAACCACTGCACGAGGAAGTCGCACTCGGCACGGAGCATCGGTCGCTTGGGGGCTGGCTCGTCATCAAGCCGCGATGGCGAAGCTGGTCGTCGTGTGCCCACTGGCGGAGAATCGATCTCGGATGGCTGCTGCGACGACGCGGATGACGCCGATGCCACGAACGACGACGGTCGAACGAGCCCATCGGAGCGGCGTTCGTCAGCGCCGAACGGTGGCGCTGGCTGTACTGCCCGCAAGTGAGTGAGGAACTCCTGGCTGGCCACACGGCAGGGCACGTTGATGTCGAGAATATGTGCAGCCACCGCAGCGGGCGTGCAGAGGTGCGGTTCGCACTCCTGCAACACACGCAGGGCCGCAGCACAAGCACCGTCCATGCCTGGGCGCTGCTTGAGCGACAGCAACTGCGACAGGGCAAGCACGAGCCCAGGCAAGAGGCCCATCGATGGGCACGTATCGGATTGCACCAGGTCGATCGCGAACGATATCGCAAGCAATAACGATACCAACGACTCGAACTGTATCCACTGCGGTGCTTGGAGCGTCGGATGGACCTCGTTGGACTCGGATTCACTCACGAACGTGATGGCAAGCTTGACGTCGAGCAGTCGCTTGTAGGCATCGATGCGGTTGCTCAAACGAGTGGTTGCGGGCTTGAATACATCCAAGAGCCGGAGCTGGTGCCGCGTTTGAACCTCGGCGAGAGCACGAGCGCCCACGGTGCTCGTGTAGTGCTTGATGAGCGTCTTGAGTCTGGCAAGCAGCGGCGCTACCTCATCATGCTCGAGCAATGCCGTGACCATTCGATGCAGCGAGTGCGCAGCACAACTGGTACCAAGATCGCGACGCTATGAGAGCCTTGCGACCCAACCCCTGATAGCATGAGCATGCGTTCTCGCTCGCTCTCGCTCTCTCGTACTGAAAGTGTTCGATCGGAGAGCCGAGCATCGTGCGCAGCTGCGCGCACACTGACATCATGTTGCATCTGTCATTGGATACGATCGCCCAAACACACTTGCCGATCGCGTACGAGTCGACACAAGCCGCGAGGGCCTGCGCCAACGCCTCGGGTGTTTGGTCCTTGCGCTTGAACTCTACCGTACGCAGCAGCGCGTGTCTCATGTGGTTGTCCGCGTCACACCAATGCGCCATGATGCTGACATAGTGCCCGCCACTCGCAGAGGTCCACGCATCAACGACAAGCGCCACCTCTCCGGCCTCTTGCATGGCTTGCGATACCATTGCACGATCTGATCGATGGATGGGATGGATCTACTCCATCAGCGTACGTACATTCGGAACAATTGGCCCGAGAGGCCACAACGTACACTCACGAAGCATGTCAGAGAGCTCCTGCTGCAGGGTCGCTCGCTCGGGCGCACGCAACGCCGTCGCAAGCGGACCATCGAATAGCCTCAGCGGTATATTGCCTTCGACTGCGAACCACGCCCAACGACGTCCATTGGCGGTCGTGGAGCTTGTCGATGGTGCTGCAGACAGGGTGGGTGACTGAGTCGCCTTGTTGCGCCGCAGGCGCGTTGGGGTTGGGGCAGCCATGATGATGGTGCTCCAACCCAATCGACCCTGACGACCTTGACGACATTCAGCATCGAGCAGGTCGAGCGAGGTGACGCTGCCACCAATGCTGGATGCGTGTTACGCTGCGTGCCAGCTCGTGCGCCATGCCAGCTTGGCGACGTTCACCAAACACAAGCGGCGGTCGAGGTCTTGCAGGAGGTCGGCCCGTCGTTCTATATGAGCTGTACGACAAGCTGCTCGAGCAGGAATCGACCTCATAACTCCCACCCACACGCACCCACAACCCCGCTCTCTCTCTCTCTCTCTCGATTGGTGCCATCATCATTCAAGCGAGTTTGGTTCTGTCTGTCTATCTCTCAATCAACCTCAAGATCCCGAGTATTTCTATACATACACTCATTCATTCTGATGCATTCATCGATTTGAACCAACCAACGCTGCCTAACAATCGAGCACTCATTCGCTTGCTGCCTGCCTCCCTTGCACAACTCTCATGAGCCATTGGCGCACATTGGAGCGAGCTCTCCCATCAAACCACCATGGCCCAGCTCACTTGATCACTGCAGCAAACGATAGCGCACCACACGATAGCTTCTACCATTGCATCAGTCAGTGTGTACCTGGCCAGAGCGTGCGGGCACTGCGGCAGTTGGTCCACGACTACCTGCGCCAACACATGCACTTGATACGCGACAACTTTGCATCGTATCTGCTCGATGCCAACGCCACTCGACCCGCCCACAGCATCATTACGACGCCCGACGAATACCTTGCTGCAGTCGCCACTGACTTGTGTGCAGGCACACCCGAGATACAAGCCATCTGCAACACTCTCGACTTGCAACTCGAGATATGGTCACTCGATCAACATGGAGCTGCCGTAGGTCAGCTCCATGGCACTACTACTTCTTCTACTACTACAGCAGTAGCAATAGCATATCATGAGCAACAATATCGAGTCATTTCATGGGATGTTGAAGAGTATCGATTCGAGATATTCAAGCGATTCGTACACGAGGTTCCTCGTGTGTATTGGACTGACGATGGAGTGCGCGAGTTCATTGTCAAGCATGCGCTCGACGAGAGATACTTGGACGACGTGGCTGCTGCTGTGCGAGTGCGTCTCTGCAGCGAGGTCGAGCTTGGATCGTCGTCGCTCGATCAAGCGCACACGCCGCTCTCGGCTCACGTGTATCGCCAAACGACTTGCTGCACCGAGCAGCAAGCGCTGGCGTTCCAGGCCGACGAGCAGGCAGGCCGAGCGAGACGCGAGCTGCCGGGCGCCGACTTTGCGATTCAAGTCGCGTCGTTGAATGCAAGCGGCCGCACGACGGGTCTCGGGCCGGGCACGGCCGTCGTCAAGAAGCAAATGATTGCCGCACACTTGCACACGTTCGTGCCGAGTCTCATGGTGATGCAAGAGTGGGGCTGGACGGCCTTCTCGACGATGCTCGAGGACTTTGGCGGCGTGTCGTTCGACGGCAGCTTCTCGTGTCTCGAGGGCGGCTCGAGCAGCAAGTACTTTGCCATGCTGTGGAACTCGTCGGCCGTCGAGATTCGAGGTCTGCCGTCGTCGTCGTTCGCGTGGCCGACCGTGAGCGAGCGCGCACAAACGGGCGTATGGCGGCAGTTGCGAGATCGCTGCTGCGTGAGGCTGGCGTACGTCGAGCGCCAGCCGCGCTTCATGGTCGTGGCGGTGCATGCTCCCTACAAGGTCAAGGCAGCAGGCGACTTTTGCGTCACGCACTTGCGCCTGCTGGTCGAGCACCTCCAAGCGTGGTGCGCGCTGCCAGTGCTGCTGGCCGGAGACTTTAATGCCGATCTGCGAGAGTGCGAGGTGCCACACGGCTGGACCGTGGTCGTGCCGCATTGCGACGAAGCAGACGAGCCGCCGACGGGCCTCAAGGACTTTTTCGTGCTGGTCAACAGCGCGACGCATCGGTGGATGGCGTCGAACGCACACGCCTTCTGGGCGACGCAAGACTACGCCGTTCAAGACGAGCACGATCGTACCATCATGGAGAAGGTCTCGGAACAACAACAGCTCGCATTGGACCATCCGCTCGTGAGCTGTTTCGTCGGACTGTATCGATATCAATTCGGTGAGTGTACCATACCTCCTGATGCGCGCTGGTCAGCAAGAGACACTCTGAATCGAGTCGGTTCGACGAGATGCGACATTTGTACGAGCGCACGGCATAGTGTGATCGATCAACTGGTCGATGCATTTGCTGGATTGTCAGTTGAGACTCAGGCTGCTACTGCTACTGCTACTGCTACAACCACTGCTACAACCAATGCCGTCACGACAAAGTACATTGCAAGCAACACTTCAAAGGTCTTTCATCCCAAATACGGATGTTATAAGGCTATGCTGCCACTCTCCTCAGATGTTGGAAATAGGAGGCCTTGTGGCAAGTGTGCTGGTCGTTATGTAAGGTAGAGTTCCCAGAGACACGGCTGGCGATCGCCTCGAGCTTCGAACTCGCGACCTGTCTCTCGTTACTTCACTTGCGGTTAAAAATCAACCAATCACTTTTACTCCTGCGGTCGCACCACCCAATCAACTTGCGTGGCCGTGATCGTGGCTTTGCTTTGCACCACAGCCCTTGTTTGTTTGTATCTCCTCTTCCTCCTCCAGCACGCATCATGAACCACTGGGCGGCGCTCCGCCACGAGCGCTTTGCTCTCGTGCATCTCGCCGAGTCCTTTTGCGTCTACGCCAACAAGCGACGTGATGATGTTGCTCCACCTGAAGAACGGTCGCTCTCGAGGCTACGCGCGAGCATTGAACCGATGAACAGCGTGCACTTTGAGGTGTTGGTTGTGGGCGAGCGCGGCAACGGCAAGTCGACGTTCGCGAGCGCTCTCTTGGGACTTTCAGTGTTTCCTTCATCGACGCATCCAGGACAAACAGTGTTCACCAAGCTCGTGCATGGCGAAACTCCGACACTCACCGTCGTGAAGCAGACCGGACCTCCCGAGGTCATTGATATCTCGCAAGCGTATGCTCGACTCCAAGCCGGTGACCCCGGAGGCTGGAACGAGCAAGTTCGCCCGAAAGTCATCAAACGTGACGAGCAAGGACGTATTCTTCAGGAGGCATTCCAAGTGAGCGAGGTGTTGATTGCTCTTCCTGATGAGACACTGCGCGGCGGCTTGTGTCTTGTCGATACTCCTGGAATCAACGAAACCGAGGCTCTGACTTCCCGTGTGGTGGAGCGATGCAAGACCGCGACGGCGGTGCTGTTCGTGTGCTCTGCCACTCGCGGTATGATCTCAGAACAAGAGCAACGCGTTCTTCGAGACATGAAAGCCGCAGGAGTTCGCGAGGTGTTTGTGGTGTTCAATCACTTGGACCGGCACCGAGAGAACTGTCTCGATAACGGCGACAATCCCATCGCGACTGAGCAGAATCTTCGTCTCCGAACCGAGGAGATGCTGCGCTCCATCTTTTCAATGGCCACTGTGACACCAAACATCTTCTTTGTGGCTTCTCGTCCGCTGCTTCGAGTTGCCGGAGAGAACTCGCTTCGAGGCTCCGGTGAGGAGAACGAGTTTGTTCGAGGATTTCGCGAGACGAAGGAGACTCTCATGCGTGAGTTCTCGCAACGAGGTCCTCTTGCCACAATCAATCGATTTACTCAAGGGCTTCACGAGTTGTTGGATCACTACAGCCAACAATGCACGTTGCAACTTGGAGCCGACCGCGTTGGCGAGGACGCACTCTCTGAGCTCAGGAGCGTTGTGGAAGAATACGGTGAGCTTGTGTCCGATGCCGAATCTTGGTGCACCAATAATCGCGACGTGCTGGTGAGACTTCTTGCAAAGTACATTCTTCGCGCCTTGAGGAACCTCTTGAGGTTCGACTCCTGGGAGGGCCAGACCGACATTCAAATCAAGGCCAGATTGGTAGAACTGCTGCAAAGTCTTGTTCACAAGGACCAAACCAACTTCTCGTATGACGAGGCCGACTCCTTCAAGTCAGAGCTTTCGGACGCGATCTCGAGGCAGCTTTCCAGGAGCGTCGCCGACGTGATCCACTCGCCAGAGTTTGCCGAGGATCTGCACCACGAAATGGAAGCTCTTCACTCTCGCGTTGCAAGGCTTGAGGAGTGTGTGCGACACGTGTATCAGTTTGCCCGAGTCATTGTCCTGGAGCGAAACGCACCGCTTGCATTTCACCAATTCGTGCGAGTCGTTGCAAGCCATAGACAGGGTTTGTTTGAAGACCTGCCTTCGTGGGCCATACCGTTCATCGTATTCACATTGCCACTCAGCCTATTACTGAGTATACCAGTAGTTGTGTATCAGGTTTTCACTGCCTTTCATCGTAAAGTCAAGTCTTATCAAGCCAGTGAGATTCTGGACGAGTTCGCGGATGATCTCTTTACAAGCTTGCGGCTCGGTCCGGAAGCCCGTACTTGGTGGGAGCATCCGACCATCGAAGACAAACATGCGTGTTCGGAGTTGCTGAGGCAGTCCTTCGACGCTCTCTCCAGTGCGATTCGCACCTCCATCATCTCCGAATGGAAGGCGCAGCAAACACGACACACCGATAACCTTCGATTGTTGGAGTCCCCAGATCCCGAAAAACAACAACGAGTCCAGCAAGTTTTCCAACTTTGTAACGAAATCCACGAGGATGCATCGCGCGTTGTATTTTCGATGCTCTGCAAGATGAGGGGTCTGGAGCAATTTGGTCTTTACGGCAATCCATCACATTCCATACAACTTGCTGCCTTGATCGCCGCCAGTTCAGAAGAGCTCCCCGACTTTCAGGAAAGCCAAGACGGGCGCTTGCAGGCATTGATCAGCCGCACGGCCCAAAGGTTCCATTCGCGGAGCTCCGTCGAGCCTGGTTCGAGCGCACCTGTCAAGCCTGGTTCGAGCGTACTCGTCGACCCAAGTTCGCTTGTGTCACTTTTGTACTTGCACTGCTTGGCACAAGAGCTGGGAAAGACCCTCTACCTCGTTGGTTTCACGTCTGTCACAGTGGTTTCACCGAGTGTAGATTTGGCTGAGCGTGTTGTGTCGAGTCATTCGTTGTCACACTTTGCTGAAATCGACCTCTCTCCAGCAAGCATCGTGCTCGTGTTTGATGGCGTTCAGCATTTCGACGCTCTTGTTCCAACGCACGTTCGTGACCGACTGCGACGTGGACTCTTCCAGAAGCTCCAAGCTGTCAAGTTGTTGATATTGCGAGCCATGGAGACCGATGCACCGCCAGTGACTCCTGAGGAGCTCGATCGAGAGTACAACGGCCTTCGCCGACTGCTTTGGCCTTTCTCTCTCAAGAATGCCGACGTTCAATTCGAAAAGCCTCTCGGAGGAGCTTCTGCGAGTGCCTTTGGAGCTCTCTCGAAGGCAGAGGTCTTTCATCGTTCAGTGGCAATCAAGCGACTTCGAGAGTCGAGTTTGATTGACCGGTACATGTTCTATGTTGAGGCAGCCATCATCTCGATGCTCCAGTCTCCATGGATCGCTCGCTCACTGGGTTTGCTCTTGGAAGACGACTCCGAAGCCATCGTTCTCGAGCTTGGCCATTGCGACTTGCAGAGGCGCCTTGGTGAGCTGCGGAACAGCTGCAGCGAGAACGATTGGTTGCCTTGCTTCGTTCAAATGTGCAGTGCCTTGTTCACGATGCACCAATCTGGCGTGGTGCATGCCGACATCAAGCCTGCCAACATCCTATGCTCGGTGAACCAAGACTCTCTCCGAGATGTCACAATCAAGATGGTGGACTTTGGAGTGTCGGGTTACTCTCCCGAGCCAGCCGCAGATCTGGTGCGCCGAACCTTTGTCGGGACGCGTCTCTTCATGCCAGAGGAGCTCCTTCGACCCACAAGCGGAGAATACCTCGCAGCAGCGGCCGACATATTCTCGTTGGGCGCGACTATGCTGTGGTGTCTCGATCAGCAAATGAGGCCCAGAGTGGTCCACTCAATGATGGATCGGCAACAGCTGTACGACTGGGTTCAGGGGAGCGACTCAATCTCCACGGAGCTGAAGGCGGTGTTGTTGCCCACGATGCACACCGATCCGGTGCAGCGACCTTCAGCAGCAACTCTTCGGGAGCAGATTTGGAACTTGTTCTGGCAACGAAGGCAGTCCTCTCGTTGAAGCTGCAGAACCAACAGGCACCGCATATCGCAGTTCTTGTGAGCGATATCTCTCTTTGACTCATTCTTGTTGTTCGCTTGCTTCGTATCTCACGCTCCTTCTCTCAACATCTTGATCTCTCTATTTCTCTCTGTCAATGTGTTCCCTCGCACTTGCATGATGACTCAATGAACCGACTACGAAGCCGTAGATGCAGTTGTTGATGATGGGTAACGTTTCGAGGGCACGAGCGAACCTCCGCACAACATGTGGTTCGATCGATGGTCCCCCTCGTCTCGCAACCACGGAGCAGCGGAAGAAAGGTGTATACGCCCTGAGACGTACGCCTTGTGATGTGCTACGTGCGACGTACGCTCTGTCATGTGCGACGTACGCCTTGTGATGTCCGACATTACCACCGTACTGATTGTTGGACGGCACTCGGTACATATCCACCTCTACGCACTTGGCCTCGACCACTCGCTACTCTCTTCCACCACCACCACCGCGCCACTCGTGCTCACGTGATGGATCCTCCTGTTCTTGATAGCGACTCTGTTCCTGATGACTGGGAGGCTTATGACGATGACGATGCCATCACGATCCCGATCATCGCACCTGCTCCTGCAGTTGCAGAGACGCCGCAAGTTAATGTTGGCGCAGCACGCGACCTCGCTGCTGCACTCTTGACTCTCGGCGTTCTCCAGCGCACGTTCCCAGACTTTGCCGAGGACCCCGATATCGATCGTGTGCTCGCTCCTGTTCGCGCGTTGGCAACGGCGGAGCGCGCCTTCAAGATGGCGTATCAACTGCAGCAAAAGTTGCTTCGTGCCACCGTCTCTTTGATGGAGCTACCGGCCTTGGACGATACGATCCGCGCACTCAACAAGGCCCTCAAGATACCACTCAGCGAGTTTGCTCGCATGCTACACGAGGACAACGATCGCTACGGAGCCCTAGACCTGATGTTTGAGAGCATCCAGCCGATTTGCTCCAAGTTCATCAAGTGGCGACAACTGGTCCGCGACCAATGGAACCGGGCGTTGCAACTGCGCAAGTCAGCTCGTGTGACTCTGCTCGACGAGTGGGAGGAGCTCCATGCAACACCCGATCACCGACCATCGCTCGAACCACTCGAGCATGCCATCCAACTCATTGTGGATGCTGTCATCGAGTTCAACGAGCATGCCATCAACACGCCACTCAAGCCCACTCGAGATCGACTCTGCTCGATCCAATGCCCGCTTCTCGATTCGGTTCTTCCCGTCAAGCACGACACCTCAACGACCCCGTCTGACCCAGTCGAACTCGAACATCGACCCTCGCTCGAACAAGCTCTCGGTACCCACTCACACTTGGTCACGAGCCACATGTCGGTGTTGCAACAAGTACTCGAGCACACGAACAATCTTTGGCGCACTCGATACGGCCGCTTGCAGCGGCTCTTTGAAGACTGGGGCCACTATCACTCCAACACGCCCATCACGTCGACCCCACCCGACCCGTTCCTGCAACTGTTCTTGCACCATTTCTCGCAGTCGTTCGTCAGCTACCCGCGATGCCCACGAGACTTTTCCAGCGAGTTAGCTGTCGAGATTGCCTCTCAATCGACCAAGCAACCGACCTTGGCCATACAGTCACAAATCGTGGCGCATTTAGTCGAGAACATTGGTAATTGTGGTCGTATCGTGCGACGAACTGGTGATTGGACCATCTTGGCCAATGGCCTTCTCGCACGGCTGCAACATTGCGAAGCTGCCTCTCTCGATGCAACGGCGCTCGTACCAGTGAGCGACGAGGATCGCGCGTTGATCTTTAGTGTCGTACGAGACCTACTTCGCTATCCCGAACTGCGTCAATCCTGGGCCAACGACACGAACCACCTGGCAAAGCTCTTGAGCGTATGCCTGCAACGCAACGTTCAAGAGTCTTGCTTGGACCTGATTGACAATTACCAATCGCCTCGATTGACTCGTTCACACGAGACTCTCGCATCGAACGAGTTGTTGGCACTCGAGTACTCGATCAAGACTGCCGCCACCACCATGCAGAAGGATGCAACTCCAGTCTCGTTTCCCGTGTGCGAGTTCCACCCCGACCAATGGCAAGTGCAAGTCCTCGCCGAGATCGAGGCCGAACGCTCCTGTTTCGTGGTGGCACCGACCTCGCTCGGCAAGAGCTTCATCGCCTACGAGGCGATTCGAAGTGTCTTTGGCTCACAACGTCCGGTCCCCTCAAAGTCGCGCGAGTTCGACCAAGTGGTCTTGGTTGCACCAACCAGTGAATTGGCACTGCAGATGCAAGCCGAGTGTCGTCGCCGTTTCCCCAAGCTCACGATCGGAGTCGCAACCATGGCTGCACGCTCGAACGAAACCACCGGCCACGTGCTGATTTCAACGCCAGCCTTCATGGACGTGTTGATGCTGTCTCCTTCGTATCGCTGCAGTGTTCGCATTCGCTACATTGTCTTTGACGAGGTCCAAGCAGCTGGAGACAGCTCGGGCGCCTCGGATGATGAGGAGGCAGTCGAGTTGCAAGAGAGCTACACTCGTCTCATCCAGACGGCCGCCGTCGCGTGCCCGTTCATTGCGCTCTCGGCCACCATCTCGGACCCCAATCGAGTGCATCGTTGGTTGTGCTCGTTGAGTCACCCCAAGGCGGTCACAATGATCATTCCTGATCAACTGCGTTGGAGTGACTTGATCCCGTATCGCTTCGATCCTTCCACGAGGCAATTGACTTGCTTCCATCCTTTGGCCTTGGTCCCGATCGACACCATCGACGCTACTGAGACACGAGAGTTACTCGAGCGATTCCGTCAGGGCCGAGTCCTTTTGGCTCCGCAGCATGTGATGGATCTTGCGGTAGCACTCCAACAAGAGCTTCAAACTGCTGGATTGCAAGATTCCGAGTACTGGACTGAAGCAACACTGCCAGTCGATTGGCGACTCACTCGTCGGCAATGCTTCGAATGGCAAATTCGATTGCTGTCGGTGATACTCTCCTTGTTGGACTCTCACCCCTCGGTCGTTCGAGAGACGCTCAGCAGTCTTGCCAACAATGCCAAGCCTTGCTCACCTCCTGCAGAGGCTCCCCTGAAGCCATGCGCTGAATGGGATCTGTTGGCAACGATGCGCGATCAAGGAATGTTGCCTGCGCTTGTCTTCTTGAACGGACCCATGGGAGCTGAACTCGCAGCAGCCAACATTCTCGAGGCCATTGGTTGTGAACTTGTTGCGCCAGTCAAGCCACAGATCATCGAGGAAGAAGATGATTGGAACCTCCGTCAAGTGGGATACTCAGATCCACGAGAGCTTCAAGCCTACCAAGTCAAGGAGCACTTGCGAAGTCTCCTTAGAAAGCCGACCTTGGCGCCATTCCTCGGCCTCGAGGGCATGCGCTCTCTCCTTCTTGAGGACACTGAGCTCACGTACTGGTTCAAGCGTGTGCTCAAGCAGACTGGATGGAGCGTCAACCATCCAATCTTGCAGGCATTGTATTGCGGCGTTGGAGTGTACCACGCTGGGTTGCGCAAGGGCTTTCGCGAGCTGGTTTCCTTCTTGTTCCGCCGTCGGGCGATCCAAGTCATTGTGACAACGCGTGCCCTCGCGACTGGCGTCAACGTACCGGCTCGAACGAGCGTCATTTGGGAGCGTGAGCAACGAATCGACCCCATGTACTACCAGCAGATGGCCGGCCGCGCCGGGCGTCGTGGCCTCGACGAGATCGGCCACGTGGTCTTGGTGGGTTACTCTCGTGCCACCGAGCTGCGCCTCCTCACTTGCCCCGAGTTCAAGCTCGAGTTTGCTCGCACCGACAATCCGGTTGCCATCCTTCGCCTCTTGTCGCTTGCTGCCTGTCTGGCGCGCTCTCGGGACGATCCCAAGAAGCCAGCAGCAGCCCATGCTGAGCCCTTGTGCGGGCCTGCGCTCAGCAACATTCTCTATCGGCCATTCCAAGACATTCCCGCGATCGATGCCGAGCTCTCACTTCGATTCTCGGTCGAAATGATGTATCGCATGGAACTGCTGAACCGGCGTGGTGCTCCGATAGGCGCTGCGCCTCTGGTCCTGCGCACGAACGAACTGTCAGGAAACGCTGGCTTCCTACTGGCGTTCTTGCTCCGCATGGGTGTACTCGATCGCTTGTGTTTCAACGTCGCATCCAAGGCGCCAGTCGATCAACGAGCCCGACCTGACCCAGAGGCGCACTCGAGGATCATGGACTTTTTGGCTTGGCTGTTGTATGCGGCTGGTGTGCCAAAGGGTCGCATATCGGACGAGGCCAAGAGCGCAGTCAAGTCGTACCACCGCTTTGTCCGTACTGCCACCGTTTCGATCCTGGGCCAACTGCAACCAGTGCCAGAGGGATGGAGCCCGCCTGACTTTCGGTTCAAGCCAGCCCCACCCTCGCTCGGCATACACCCACTGCTCGAGTTTTACCAAGGCCAAGTACCCTCGTCGAAGATCGACTATGCGACCTATTCGTTCCTCCGCCAAGTCCGAATGATGCTCTGGAAGTTGGCCACCGCCATGGAGGTCATCTACGGCGAGGACTACTTGTCGTTCACCGTCCCGATGGTGTTCCTTGAAGTGGCCCAACGCTTTCAAGCTCGATGGAATCTCCTGTAAGACTGGTTCAATCGTATCCAGGTCCTTGTGATTCATTCACTCGTTCATTCAGTAAAGATAAGCAGCTCAAGAGATTCTCCTCTACCTCGCTGTGTGTGAGTTAGAGTAACGCAAGCACGGGCTTATTTAAGCCTGCCATTGAGTGTAGTAGAGCGACCACAAGCCTTTCTAAGCCTATCATTGATTGTGTAATAGCTATGAAGGGCTTTTCATCGACCTTATTGGTATTGCTCACTCGTGGGCTTAAGCGGTTCCTTACTTTCCCTTATCCTGCGCCTGAGGCACGTGTGAAATGCGGTTGTTGCTTGGATTGTGGCAGGAATATCGAGTGGATAGATCTGAAACCCATCGAATCCTGCGCAACATAGCTCCATCTCGGCTTAGATGAGTTATTGGAGCTGGCAAAAAATTATGCCACGAGATATCGATTTGTTAGCGATTTGCGCTCGTTTCCTGCACAGCCACACCTGCAAAACCTGCAATATCATCAATATCGTCCTGAATCGATCAAATAAAAAATCGCAATCCATCGATATCACGTACAATATGCTAATGGCTCGAGGTTTCAGGTGTTTCGGCTTGATGGATCGATCGTGAGCAGCAGCTTGGAATATTTCTTCCTGTTTGCACTCAACCACTGCAGAAACGAGTGGGTGAATGGAGAATATCGACGGTGGTATTGATGTCGTTGGACCAAGTAGCGATATAATCACAAAAAGAAAGTGTGAAACCACGAACCTACTAAAATGTGGGGCAATGGTGAGCGTTGGTTTGTACGGTGGCTGAACCAGCGTTGGTTGACGGTGGTTGCCACTGCCCTCAGCACTGGAGGCCACACATACCAGCAATGGCCTCAGGCGACTCGCGCAGAACATCTGCCCATTGACTGGAGCTGGCGTAGGTGATCGAACTATATTGGCTGGGTGCTCGAGACATGATGGTGGCGCCGATCAAGCATGTACGCTTGCTCTGGTCGCGCAGGAAGGCGTTCTCGTCCTTGAGCGTGGCAATGTACTCGGCCGCCGCTGGAACACACCCCTTCCGTGAGCGAGATTGCGAGTGGGCTCAACTGACCGACACATCGCACGCACCATCGTCTCGATGAGAGTTGGCGACTTGCACCGACGCAAGCACCTTGTCGAGTTCGGTTGTTTTGAGCGCATTGAGGCGAGCATACTGTGCCTGCAGCTTCTCGTGCTCCTGTTGCGAGTGAACGAACGAACGAATGAGTGAGTTACAATGCGCCAGCCCACTTGCACCTCGATTCCTCGACCAACCAATACCTCGACAGGCACCATGCGCGATTAAGAGAGCACCAACGATCGTGACGGCGAGTGTTCCTCGACAGGGGCGGCAGCAGTGGCGTGGCTCGCTGGGCGGCGCTTCTTGGTGTTGGCGTTGGAGGAGGTCTTGGCGACGAGCGAATGGCCGCGGTTCTCGTCGCACACATTGAGCGAGACGGGCGAGATGCGCAGTGCCATATCGTCGTCGTTCTCTTCGATTGACGAGCTCTTGGTCGATGTGCGCTTGTGTGCCATGATGAAGATGAGCGAGCAACAGCAGGAGAGAGACAACGACAACAAGAAGCACGAGAACGAGAGGAAGGCACTGAGAGAGGAGCAAAAAGGCGCCAACGAAAGAAGGAAAGCGCGGGAGAATGCAATCATGAGCTTACTCTGCGCCTGCCATTGCTTTACCTCTTGTTCTGTTCCTTTCCTTCGGTCTCTGGTTCGTTGTTGTCTCGTCGTCGTGTTGCTCGCTGCTGCTCTGTTCTCGCTTCGTCATGGCTTCGCAAACACGACCTATATCTCCTTGAAAGGGAGCTGTATGATGCGGCAGGTCGAGGAGTCGCTCTCGATCAAGGCGCGCGAATCGGTTGGCGCAACGCAGGCGAAAGCGTGGCAGTCACCACGGTGGTGAACCACCATCACAGAACACACCAACAGGTACTGTTGTCGGTAAGGCAAGGGTCCTTGCTCGTGATGCAATGGTGCCAGCTCGTGCTCTGGCTCAAGCCACCAATCGCCGACCAGAAGCGACGAGTGTTTGTGTGCGGCCACAGCCTCGGCGCCGCCATGAGCACCGTGTTCAGTCGCCGAGCAGCGGCCGTCGTCAACGCAGTGTGCACCTTCGGCTGTCCGCGATGCGGCGACACGCAGTGGGCCGACTCGTTCCCGCTCTCGAGCGTGTTCCGCCTCGTGCACAACCTCGACATCGTGACTCACGCTCCGGCGTGCGTGAGGCCGGCGTTCCCATACAAGCACGTCGGCGAGATGATGCTCATCGACTCGCTCGGGCAGGTGCACGAAGGCAGCGCGGCGCACGAAGGCGCGCAGGCCGTGTTCGACACGTTCTTGACGGCGCTCCACCATCCGAGAGTGGTGCAGCCCAACACGGTCGCCAAGACGCTCGACCAGAACGCGGTCACCGATCACCAGCCAGTGTATTACGCGGCGTTCTTGTGGAATCAGATCGTTGCCAACTCCAACTCCAACTCCAACTCCAACAAGAAGAAGCAGTAGCGGCAGGCACGAAGGTCGTTGGGTGGGTCTCTTGGTTCGGTTCTCTCTCTCTTGTCGTTTGTTGTGATGAAGAGCTCAACTCTCGAGTATTTGTGATGATGATGATGCGATCTCGAATGAAAGCCACTCACTGAGACTCGATGGCATCGACCAATACACACGTACCTCTCTCGGTCGATATCCTTCCAATCGCCAACACACAGCAGCAGCCAACAACAATCCACAAGAGGCGGACAGCAAACGAAGAGCTTGAGCAGCAAAGCAGAGGAGCTCAAGGAGTTTTGCTGTCGTCCTTGCCAGCAAATCGCCAGCAAATCGTCCACCAATCACCATCGAGCTTGGTGTTTCGTTTCCGCCTCGTCTGGTTCTTGGTCGCGCTTGCGGTTGTTGGCGTCCAGCACTCCTTGGTGGGCTTGCTCTTCTCCCATCCATCTCTTGATATTCAGATTGGTTGTTCCCTCTTTTGGTTGCTTTGCGAGAATGGCCACTGCCACCACGACCATCACCGACGACAACGAGGCGCTGTGGGCCCGCGCTCAAGAGTTCCAATCATCAACGCGACTCCTCCACGGCCAACTCAGCAAATCCGATCTTCCTGCATTGGCCTCCTCGATCAAAGATCGCCTTGGCGCCATCAAGATTGGAGGCATCACAATCGATTGGGAGTGCGAGATCACTCTCGGAGACAACCAACCAGCAGCGAGCACGTCGGACGTGGAAGTACTCGTGATCTTGCGTCCTCGTCTCGCGGGATACTCGGTCGTCGTCGAGCTCGAGTCATCCAAGTGCTGGCTGATGCTCACACCCACCTCGTCGTCGTCATCGTCTTCCTCGTCATCGTCATCGTCATCGTCGTCGTCGCCGAGGACGATTCGAGTTCCAATCGGAGACAACAGTCTCTCGAAGATCTGGCAATCGTTCGAGTCATCGATCAAGAACTTCACCGAGCAACACAAGGGCCTCCTCAACATCTCCAAGACCCGAGCAGGAGAATGGGCGCAGCTCGAAGACGATCCAACTCGACCAATGAAGGCGTCGTTCTGTCTTGGAAGCACATCAGTGGAGGCTCGGCCAGTGCTCTGCACAGACACCGATGTGATCTTGGCGTTGCTTCGGAGCTGCAAGGACGACGGCTCGAATGCCGTCAAGCTGTTCTCGAACCTTGGAGCGAGACGTCTTGGGTCTCTTCCCGACAAGGCGCACCAGCTCGTGTGTGCGTTGAAGCACGTCGTGAAGGAGGTCCATGGCATCAAGACACCAGGATCGTTGTTCGAGAGCGTTGTGGTGGAAGTGTTCAAACAACGAGGCTGGATCGGAGATCTCGACGAGGTATCGTTGGCATCGATCACGTTCATCGAGTCGTGGCGCGCTTGCTGGCGTCGCATCATGTCATGGGAGCCGATCTCGTCTCTGTTGGAGGAGGGCGAGGAGGATCTTCTGTCGCACATGGACAAGGCATCGATGAGTGCTGTGGGCGAGGCTCTCTCGTCGATGGATGAACGATCGCTGCTCGATGAATGCTTGAATGGTACTCACAAATCACTGGCCTGCTTGCTCGAAGCGCACTTGGAGAAGGCCAATGTCACAACCAACAGCGAGGAAAGCTGGGCATCACTGCACTTTGCTGCATTGAATGGCTACCAATCAGTTGTTGGATTGTTCCTCGAGAGAGGAGCGTCCATTGATACCCCAGACAAGTCTGGAATGACGGCATTGCACCTTGCTGCTCAGAATGGTCACGAATCAGTTGTTGGATTGCTCCTCGACCGACGAGCCTCCATCAATGCCACAGACAAGGATAGGCAAACACCATTGCACCTTGCTGCATTAAATGGTAACGAATCAGTTGTTGGATTGCTTCTCGACCGAGGAGCCTCCGTCAATGCCCCAGATAGGCAAACGCCATTGCACCTTGCTGCCCGGAGAGGTCATGAATCAGTTGTTGGATTGCTTCTCGACCGAGGAGCCTCCGTCAATGCCACAGATAAGGATAGGCAAACACCATTGCACTTTGCTGCAGTAAATGGTAACGAATCAGTTGTTGGACTGCTTCTCGACCGAGGAGCCTCCATCGATGCCACAACCAAGAAAGGGCAAACACCATTGCACTATGCTGCTCGGACTGGCTATGAATCAGTTGTTCGATTGCTTCTCGACCGTGGAGCCGACACCACAATCGTATCAGTGCGTCCATGTCTTGTTGTTGCAACCATTCTTACCACCGAATCACCATCACTGACTCCTTCCATTTGACAGATATTCCCGCAAGCACGAGGAACAGCAGCACAAGTTGCCCAAACACCATCACTGAAGCAATTGATTGGTGCGCATTCCATTCTCTTGTTTGCACTCTTGACACGTCTCTCTCTCTCTCTCTCTTGTATGATTGACTCACAACCACCAATACTCCATCTCATCCACCAATCACAACCAGATTCATACACGATCGTCGTGATGGTCGATCGACCTCTGTCCCTCGGAGGAGGCCGAACGCCAGTCAATATCTCGCTATCATCAAGTGTCGGCACCCTCAAGCAAGCAATCCATCGCCAATGCGCCATTCCATCACCCATTCGCACACTCCTCCTCAACAACAACCTCGAACCTCTCCAACACGATGACCAAAGCCTCTATTCCATTGGAATCACTGATCGCTCATCACTGTTCATCACTCTTCAAGGTACTCTCTCCAAATCATTCTGTTTGTTCTTGTTTCTCTTCATCATCATTGTCACTATTGTTGTATTGATGTATTGTTGGTATTCGATTGAATGATCTCATTCTTGAATATATATATCTCTCTCTTAGCACTTGGTCGAGAAGCAGCATCGATACAGCTCCAAGATGCACTGGATCGAGCATCATCGAGCGAGACTCGAGCAAGAGATGCCGAGGAGAGACTTGTCACCGAACAAGCTCGATATCATGCTCTCGAGGAGCAGCTGAATGCTTCTCAGACTCGAGCAACAGATGCTGAGGCTCAAGCTCGAGATGCTCGCTCACAACTGGACCTCCAAACTCAAGGTACCTTCCCCATCCATCCATCGGCTCACCAAACAGCTCCCCACCAACTCACGATTGATATTTGTGATGATTTTACCCCTGTGCGATCAATATCTCTCATATTTCCAACTCCAACTCATGTCGACGCCGATCAACTCCAACAAACCAGCACGAACCGAGCTCGAACATCGTCTCAATCGAATCGAACGAGCATTGCACCGAGCAAGAGACGAGATCTTCGAGCAACGATTCATGTCTGCTGCTTGTCGACGATCCGACGAGTTCCAAGTGTCTCGAGTGCTCGGCCGAGGAGACAACGGCAGGGTTGCTCAAGTGACATGCACGACACCAGGCTTCTCGTGGAGCGACAAACCTTACGCTCTCAAAGTGTGCTTCAACTTTGATCTCGACACGAATCAAGCTCGCAACGCATACCTCAACGAGTTCATCGAGCTCGTGAAGCTTCCATCTCATCCGAACATCGTTCGGTTCTTGTGTGAGTTCGTCGACGAGATCCACGACAACATTCGACCTCATCTTCCTGATGCTGCTCGCCAGAGTGCGACCATCACACATCGAGACGGCACTCAAACCAACCGAAAGACTCAGTTCTTCGTGTTGGAGCACGTCGAAATGAGTCTCTCTCGGTTGTTGGAGTCGAGGTTCGCACCGCCATCGATCGTTCCTCATCGAATGGTGGCGACGATCATTTCTCAAGTCGGATCAGGTCTCCGACACCTTGATCGTCATCGATTGGCTCATCGAGACATCAAGGCCGACAACATCATGGTCGAGACTCGATTGATCGATGCAACGACCAACGAGATCGAGATCACTCGATGTGTGTTGATCGAGTTTGGAACGAGCTGTCGATTGAATGAGCGAATGAGAGCAACGACCTTTGTGAGCGACACTGGAGTGATTCTTGGTGCTCATTGGGGAAATGCATCTCACATTGCGCCAGAGCTCCACACAGCTCTTGGATCGGCGCAACGAGCCGAGCAACGCCAAGAAGTGGAGCTGGACTACTCTCGACAATCAGTGTTCGAGCTTGGAGCTCTTGGATTCGAGATCGTCAATGGCTGTCATCCAGTGGCAGGCTATCCAAACAGTGTCACATCTCAAGCAACAGGAAGAGTGCAATATGGCGAAGGAGACATTGCTCAGATCTCGGCAGATCGACTTGGATTGGAACAAGCATCGATGTTGAGGAGAGCAGTGTCGTGTGATGCCTCTCGTCGACCATCTCTCGATGAGTTGATTGAATGTTTCGATCCGGAAGGAGAGCTTGGAGTGGTCAACATTGTTTGATCTCGTTGTAATGATGTTTGCTCGTCTCTCCACTCACTCACTTACTCATTGATTGGTGATATCTCGAGTGAGGTTTGGATTCTTTGGACTTCGGGGCTTGAACAATCTCGATATCTTTGATTGATTGATTGATTGATTGATTGATTGATTGATTGATTGATTGATTGATTGATTGATTGATTGATTGATTGATTGATTGATTGATTGATT